>Ga0114966_10000822_pt1 | contig 29355 bp, 23 predicted proteins | sample M_130207_XF_Meta_FD_87029 | JGI IMG/M metagenome (GOLD analysis project Ga0114966, IMG submission 87029) | Freshwater microbial communities from Lake Montjoie, Canada to study carbon cycling - M_130207_XF_MetaG | ecosystem: Environmental > Aquatic > Freshwater > Lake | place: Lake Montjoie... | reverse complement strand
GATCACCTAGGCGCAATCGATCTGCCGCACTCCGGGAAGCCTGCGGCTTTTCGCGGGCGCTCAAAGCCGCAGGCTTCCCGGTCTCCACTACATGGCGTTTACTTCGTTTTGGCAACATACAAGTCGCAGAGGCACAGAGAAGGCAAGCAGAGGTCTGTTCCTCAGGAGGGTGGGACCAGCTCGCTTCGAGCACCGGCCCGCCATCGGGAATCGTCGAGAAGCCCTGGTGGGCCGGTGCTCGAAGCGCCGCTGTTCCGCCCCTACAAGTTGCGCAGACCAAACAAGCCGATGGCTCTGCAATCACGGCCGAACCCACATGCGGCCCGCGAACGAACGAAGGGGGCGACGGATCATTTACAGAGCGGGAAGGGTTGAGATCGCGCTTCACCGCCAGTCACAGACCATGAGTCCGATCGCCGTTGCCGCGCATGCGTCCCACACAGGCTGCCGCGAGATGGCCGCCGAAACCGAGCGACAGCTTCCACGCGACAGCCAGTTCTCGCGGGCGCGATACGACCGGCGTGAAGTCGAGACCGAAGTCTGGATCGGGATCGAGCAGGTTGACGGTGGGCGGAACGATTTGGTCTCGCAAGGCCAGCATCGTTGCCGCCAGTTCGACGCTTCCCGCCGCTCCCAACAAGTGGCCAAGCCCCCCTTTCAAGCTCGAACAGGAAACCTGTTTTGCGTCCGATCCGAACAGATCGCGCACGGCAAAGCTTTCCACGCGATCGTTCGGAATCGTGGCTGTGCCGTGCAGGTTGATGTAGTCGGGACGCAGCGGCACGTCGCGCGAGATGTCTCGCAGCAGCCGCCTCAACGAGGCGCCGGACGGGTCGAGTTGGGTCAGACCGGTCGGGTCGGTGAGCATCCGTCCGGCGAGCCACTCGCCGTACCAAGTGGCCTGCCGCGCCAAAGCATGTTCGAGCGACTCAAACACCAGACATGCGGCACCTTCGCCGATCACGAAGCCACAACGATCACGATCAAACGGTCGGCACGCATCGGCCGCGTCGTCACCGCGCGGGCGAGCCAGCACTCCCATGCGACGGAACGAACCGAGGATGGCAGGCTGCAACGAAGCATCTGCGCTCCCCGCATAAACCACATCGCACAGTCCCTCACGAATCAAGTCCGCCGCACGCTGACAGGCTGCCAATCCCGTGGCACAGGCGAGTACGGGGCAGAGAACCGGACCTCGACAATCCATCGCGGCGGCCACTGCACGAGCGGCCGCATCAGGCCAGACATTGAGCCACGGGGAAGAATCCTCCGACCCAAAGCCATCGTGATCGTCGCGACTGTTGGATCGGGCCGCTTCGGCTAGACGAGCAAAGGTGTGAAGTCCTCCCTTGCTCGAACCAAACACGACGCCGGTTCGTTCGGAGAGGCCAGCTCGTTCGGGTGAACATCCCTTCGCGCCGAGTCCGGCATCGAGTGCGGCCTCGGCTGCCACGTTCAAAGCCAACTCGACGACTGGCTCTCCGGTTGAGAACGGACGGCGTTGAGGAGGCTCACACGGCGCACCGGCCAACCGTTCCAGACCCGTCCATTGAGAAGGGACGAGCCACTTCACACCCGAATGTCCCGCCAGCAGCGCCGCCCACGACGACTCACGATCAGCACCGAGCGGAGTCCGAAGCCCGATGCCCGTGATGACCACGCGCGGTGGGGACGAGTCAGACATCGAAACCGATCGTGTCGGCAGAGCAAAGTGGCTGGAAAGCATCACGCCAATTCAATCAGGTTCGCCGACTGCTGCGGCACACCGCGTAGAGGGCACCGCCAAACAGGACGACAACCACGACACCTTCCACCACGTACAACCGCCCGACCTTCCGCACATTGGACGGAGCCTTCACTGGAGCCGCCTGCGCGAGCAGTAAGGGCAACATGTCGGCGGATGCTGCGGCGGGGGCCGAAGCCAAGGCCACAGCGAGGAATGCGCAAACGCTCAACCGCAGCAATGCGGTCAGTTGAGACAGTGTGGAGTCGAGTCGGATCACATTCACGTCGAAGGCCCTCAGTTGGAATGCCACTGGAACGGGGTCGGACTCTAACCGACACGAGTGTCGCTGAAAACTGTGACCTTACAGCCTATTGAAAAACGTGGGGGGCAAGCGTCTCGCCTGCCCTTTTCCCCAACGGCAATCACGGGTTCCCAACGGCAATTACGGGCAAGCGAGACGCTTACCTTATGCCGATCGCGGTCGCGGTGGCGTAGTGCTTGGTGTGTGACAGTGAGACCAGCACGTTCGCGATCCCAAGTCGCTCGGCCACTTGACGCGTGGTGCCGTGCAGCGCGATGACCGGCTGGCCGCTCGGTTGCGTCACGACTTCGATGTCGGTCCAACCGACTTCATTGGTGAAGCCGGTCCCGAGGACTTTCATTACGGCCTCCTTCGCCGCCCAGCGTCCGGCGTAATGAGGTGCCGATTCGCGGCGACCGCTGCAATGCGCGATCTCACCCGGTGTGAAGACGCGTTCGAGAAAGTGGTCGCCGTGATCGGCAATCATTCTCGCGACCCGCTCCACTTCGACGATGTCGGTCCCGAGTCCCACGATCATGGCGCAACCCCCTTCAAGGCGGGTTGTCCCTTGCCCGGCCTGACTCCGCTCCGCAGTCCCCACATGGCGGCAACACCACCCGCCAGCAACTCGATCACCCAGAACAACTCGGGCCAAGGGCTAGGCCACGCGCCGAGTTGCCTCACACGGCGAGCCAGATACTGGCGGAACTGGTCTGTCGCCGAACCGACCGGCGCGGCGGTGATCTCTCCACCCGAGTCTTGCTCCATCTGTCGCATGAGGTTCAATGCCATTTGCTGTTCGCGCGGCGACACGGCGCGCGACGCCGCGTCGAGAAGAAAAGCCTGCTGTGCCGAAGCGGCCAACGCCACCAGCGTTAACACTCCGACAGCCAAGACGATTTGCGGAGTGACGCTCAAACGCATGGCCTTCGCGAACGCACTCGAGGCCGCACCCATCACCCAGCCCACCGCGACCGAAAACAACCCGAGTAGTTTCACCCGAGTCGGGACATGTGCGGCCACAATGCCAATTGCGGACAAGACCAAGACCACGGCCACCAACCAACTCAGCAGCGGCCCGATCGGCGGCGAGCCAGTCAGTGGCGATGAGCCACCGGACGAGGGCATTTCATCAGCGGCGGGATTCACAGGGTCTGTCATACGAGCTTTGAAGCAGGTCGTGGAACTGAGGGGCGATACGTGGGACAGCCGGCCGTGTCCGCGTCTACTCTTCAAAGCTCACTCGCGGATTGACGACTACGTACAGAACATCCGAGATCAGGATGCCGATCAGCGTGAGAACCGCCGACAGCATGAGCGTTGTCATCACGAGGTCGTACTCGCGCCGCAAGACCCCTTCATACGAGAGCAGGCCCATGCCGTGGATGTTGAAGATCACTTCGATGATGACGCTCCCTCCCACGAGGAACGGGAGCAGCGACGCGAACAGCGTGATGATCGGGAAGAGACTGTTCCGCAGCGCATGAACCAAGATCACGCGGGCCTTGCCAGCTCCCTTGGCCTCGGCCGTGCGGATGTAATCTTGGCGGATGACCTCCAACATTCCGGCTCGCATTTGGCGCGAGACGTAGGCCAGTCCGCCATACGAAAGACAGAGGACCGGCAGCGCGATGTGTTGCAGGTAATCGACGAGTTGCTGCCACGAGGTCATGTCGGCCGCGTTGTCCGAACGAAGTCCCATGATCGGCCACTGGAACCACTCGCTGAGCAGCATCCGCAGCATTTCAGCGACCCAGAACGACGGCAGGCTGTACATGACGAACAGCCCGAGCGTCGTCGTGCGGTCGAGTGCCGAATTCGGATAGGCCGCGCTAAAGATGCCGAGCGGAACCGCCGCCGCATAGATGAGTAGGAACACGATCAGGTTCAGCCAGAGCGTTACCTTGAGCGCCTGCCACAGCTCGGGCCAGATCGGCTGCTCGGTCTGAAAGAAGATCATGTCGGCCGTCGCGAGCCGCTTCAAAAACAGACCGAACTGCGAGGCGAGCGGCAAGTCGAACCCATGCTTCTCACGGAACCGCTTCTCGGCCGCTTCCGTCCCCCGCTCGGCATTCATTCCTGCCGCCGCCTGTCCCGATCCGCCGAACTTCTGCGACGCCGGATCGCCCGGCGCGAGTCGAATCACCAGAAACGATACGACGATGATTCCAAGCAGAGTTGGGATCATGAGCAGCAATCGTTTGAGAAGGTACGCGGTCAAGAGGCGTGAGTCCCTAATGTCCCAGCAAAAAAACTGTGCAGTTGAGCCGGGCGGCGTAAGCCCCCGGACTGCGTTGATGAAGTGTCCGGGGGCTTACGCCCAATGGCACTCACTTTGTCATTCACTCCGTGAGCGGCACGGCGTTCAAAGTGAGTGCCATTGGCCTTACGCCACCCGGCTCCCCTGAGATTGTGCTGCTTACTGATGCACTTGCTCGTCCTTTGGGACGTACCACTCAGACAAGTCGAAGCCGGGACGCAGGCGATACCACTTCACGTTGCGGAAGCGTTGGTGATAGACCGCGAGGTCTTTGGGGATCCACAGGAACATGTAAGGTTGCTCGCTGTCGAGCAGGCGGTGGAACGACTGGTGGATGCGGTGCCGTTTCTTTTCGTCGAGCGTGACGCGCAGCATCTCGATCAGACTGTCGGCTTCCGCGTTGGCGAACGAGATCGCGTTGCTACCGCGTTTGTGCTTGCCCGCTTCGGAACTGTGCCAGATTTGGAAGGGGTCGCTTTCGGGAGCCATCGTCCAGCGGAGCGTCATCGCGTCGATCTCCCGCGCCCGCAGCCGCTCGATGAACGAGGCCCATTCGAGCGTTCTCACTTGGAGGTCGATTCCAACCTGCTTGGCGTTCTTTTGCAGAACCTCACACATCTCCTCGGTGACTTTTTTGCCTTTCCCCATCTCGATCACGATCTGAAACTTGACACCATTCTTATCGAGGATGCCATCGTTGTCGGAGTCGATCCAACCCGCTTCGGTCAGCAGGTCACGCGCTGCATCCGGGTCGTAGCCGATCGGCGCGACATCGTGATCGTAGCCGGGACCGAAGTAATACTGAGTCCCCGAGACGAGGACTCCCGAGCCGTGCAGTTTGGTTTTGAGGAACGCCTCGCGATCGAACAGCATCGTCAGGGCGAGTCGAACACGGCGGTCCTGGAACTGCGGCTTCAGTTCGTTCCAACCAATCCAACTGTACATTGGCACATGCCACGCCGCTTTGGTGAACTTCCCTTGGAACCAATCGGCGGACTCGTCGGCCAAGTCCTCATAAAACTGCTCGGCGGTCATGTCGTAGAAGAAGTCGATGACGCCTGAACGGAGGGCCTGCATCGCGGTCACTTGGTCGGGAATGAACTTGATGATGATCCGGTCGAGATGTCCGGCCGCGTCCTTCCTCCAATAGTTCGGATTCCGCTTCAGTTCGACACGATCGCCTCGTTCCCACTTGTCCACAATGTACGGTCCCGTCCCGATGGGGCTGCGGTTATAGCGGTCGTCGGTGTTGAAGAACTTGCCGAACTCTTGGCCCGAGACACTGAGCTTCTTCTGGGATTGCTCCTGCTCGGGTGTCAGCTTCTCGAAGGTCAGTTCCCGATCCTTGTCTTCGCGAACGAGCTTCTCGAAATAGTGGAATGGGGGAGCGTAGACCGACACGCCGTAGGTGAACTCGGGAGCCTTGAAGTACTGCTGCTGATACCGCATCCGCACCGTGTGCTTGCCGAGGGCACGGCACTCAATGAGGGCCGCGTAATACGTGCGAATGTGGTCGCCATCGACGAAGGAACTGTTGAGCAGGGCGTAAGCGAACTCCACGTCCTTCGAAGTGAACGGCTGGCCATCCGACCACGTCACATCGTCACGCAGGTAGTACGTGTAATAGGTCTGGGCTTGGATGTCGGTCCACTCGCCCGGCTTGAGCGTGAGCGTTTGTCCGACCGCCGGCTTCAACTCTTCATTCAGTGGGTTCTCGGGCGACGCGGCTGTGACGACGAGTGAACCGTCCGGCTGAGACTGCGACTGGCCATAGACCTCGGCTCCCGCCTTCACCGTGTATTTGCCCGTCGGAAAGCCGCTCACTTCGACATGCCCGGCCGAGTCACTCCAAAAGTGATAGCCGGTGATCGACGCTCCCACGATGCGACCGACCGGGAACACGCCGACCCAGATGCCACCCAGCGGCTGACCGTCCCTATCAGAAGTCGTCAGCTTGATCGAGGGAGGAGCGACAGGCTTGCTGCCATCCGTGGGAAGCGGCGGAGCTTCGTAGTCGATCTCGACCGAAGCTGCCGCAGGTTGGCCGTCGCGTGCGATGCGGCGTTCCTTCCCCGGATAGTCCGCCGACAGCTTGATCGAATCTTCCACGATCCACTTCGACGCGATGTGCGGCTCCCACCCAAACGTCTCGTTGTTCTGACGAGCCAGTCCCTCGTTGACGTACTGCATGATGTACGTCTGCACGGCATCGGACGACGTGATCGAGTTGAGTACCTTCGGCTCGGCATTGAACCGCACCGTGATCCAGTCCCCATCGACAGGCTGCCCCGCCGGCCCCTTCGCGCGGGGATTGCCCTCATCGACGACGATCTTCCCCGTGGCACCGACCGTCTCGCCCGAAGTCTTCAGCCGCGGAATCTTGATCCCATCGACCTCAGTCATGATCTCGTACTTAGGGACATCGGGATAATCGTCCCAGCCCGCGCGCGCGGCTGCGATGGTCTCAGCCGTCGCACCACTTTTTCCCAATCCGCTTCCGCCAGAAGTTCCCGCAGGCGGAGTCGTTGAACCTGTGGGCGGAGTTGTTGAAGTCGTACAGCCGGAGGTTGCGAACAGACTGAAGCTCAGCAACACAGATGCCATAACCGCGTGAAGTCGAGTCATGACGAGCCATCCTTCCATGACGGGTCAAACGATGAAAGTCCAATGAGGGGGCGGATTCTGGCAAAGGGACTGCCTCACGACAAGGCGCAGAGAACACCTACTCGCAGCGTGAGCGAGGACGCGAGTCGAGCGACAGACGCCCTCGCTCACGAGATTGGGGAATCGTCTCGCGCGGCATCAATGCCTGTCGGAGTTTTGGTGAGTCGGGTGCCGTAAGGCCCCGGACTCTTCGTCGAGGATTCCGGGGCCTTACGGCCAATGGCACTCACTTTGTCATTCACGCGTGAGCGGCATTGGCCTTACGGCACCCGGCTCACCAGGACCAAAGCCGACAAAGCACGACAGTTATTGTTGCGCCGATCCTGATTGCGCCGATCCTGAGCCTCCAATGAAAAGCCCGACTTCCGCTCAGCTCCAAATTGTGAGTGCCGCTCCACGCTGGCCGTCGCTTACACTTCGAGTCGAATGAATTGACCACCGCCTTTACTCGACAGTCACGAAACGAAGCCCATGACAGACGCCACTCCCGACAAGCCACCGCGCCGCGTGCGTTATGTCGGCACGAACCCGCGACACTTCGATCAGAAGTACAAGGAGCGGCAACCCGAGAAATATGGCGACGACGTGGCGAAGGTCATCGCCAGCGGGAAGACTCCGGCGGGGAGTCACCGGGCGATCATGGTGCCGGAGGTTTTGCAGTACCTGTCGATCCGGCCGGGTGAGACTGTGATCGACTGCACGCTCGGATATGGCGGTCACGCGATGGCATTGCTGGCGGCGGTTCAACCGGGAGGGAAGTTGCTCGCCATCGACACTGATCCGGTCGAGTTGCCGAAGACAGAAGCGCGATTGCGCGGACAGGGGTTTCCGAGTGAGTCGCTGATCGTCAAACGGATGAACTTCGCGGGACTCGGCGGGTTCATTGAGTCCTCCGCGCCGGGCGGCGTTGATGCCCTGTTGGCCGATCTCGGGCTATCATCGATGCAGCTTGACGACCCCGCTCGCGGCTTCACCTTCAAAGCGGATGGCCCGCTCGACATGCGAATGAATCCGGGACACGGCCCGTCGGCAGCGGCACTGTTATCGAAGTTCGACGAACACGAGCTGGCTCGGCTGTTGAAGGACAACGCCGACGAACCGCTCGCCAGCACCCTCGCCCGCGGCATCCTCGCGGCGCAAGTACGAAGTCCGCTCGATACGACGCGCGCGTTGGCCGCCGTTGTGAGGAAAGTGATGCTCGCGCAGTCGCGCCGTTCGAGCGACACGCCCGACGACGCGGTGCGGCGCGTGTTCCAAGCTTTGCGCATTGCCGTGAACGATGAGTTCGGGGCGCTCGACACATTTCTCGCACAACTCCCGGACTGCGTGAAACCGGGAGGCCGCGTGGCGATTCTCTCGTTCCATTCCGGCGAAGACCGCCGCGTGAAGAAGGCGTTCAAAACGGGATTGAGCGACGGCGTGTATTCGTCCATCGCACCCGATGTCATCCGTCCGACGGGTGAAGAGCAGCGGGCAAACCCTCGCTCGTCATCGGCCAAGCTGCGCTGGGCGATTCGCGGATGAGTGGGGCGTAACAGCCTGATGCAAAGCGTAGGGTAAGCGTCTGGCTTGCCCGTTTTCCAATAGCAATGACGGGCAAGCCAGACGCTTACCCTACGACTCTCACCGCGGTTCGCACGGCGGCGATGTCTCGGCTGAGCTGTTCTCGCAGTTCATCCACCGACGCGAAGCGTTGGACATCGCGCACGCGGTCGAGGAAGTCGATCTCCAACGCCTGCCCATAGAGGTCGCCAGTGAAGTCGAGAACGTGGACTTCGATCTTGCGTGCGGCTTCACCGAATGTCGGATTGGGGCCGATGTGAACGGCCGCCGCGTGACGATGCGAGGCGAGATGGGCAATCGCCGCGTAGACGCCGTTCGCGGGAGCGACCGTCGGAACATCGAACAGGTTTGCCGTGGGGAAGCCCAACGTGCGGCCTCGTTCGGCTCCGCGGCCGACTGTCCCTCGAATACGGTACGGATGACCAAGGAGTCTCACCGCGTGACCGATGTCGCCTGATTCGATGAGAGAACGAATGACGCTCGATGAAACCAACTGCTCATCTACGGTCACGGGGGGCACGACATCAAACGACAGACCGTGTACCGCGCAGAGGCTTCGCAGCACGGTGATGTTCCCCGAGCGATTACGTCCGAAAAAGAAGTTGGGGCCTTCCACGAGTCCCTTCGCGTGAAGTTCGCTGCGCACGACAGAGTCGAAAAACTCTTCGGCCGTCAGCGCGAGCAACTGCCGATCTGTCGGCAACACAATCAGCACATCGACGCCGTAGCGGCCGAGCAACTCGGCGCGGTGTTCGATCGACGTGAGCGGAGGCGGAGTCGCTTCGGGACGCAGCAGCGCGATCGGGTGCGGATCAAACGTGAGTGCGATCGCGGGAACACCGTCCGAGCGGGCGCGACTGGTCAGCGCGTTCAGCATCGACTGATGACCGCGATGCACACCGTCGAAGTTCCCGATCGAAACATAACCGCCACGACAATCGTCCGCCGTGGGAAAGCCTCGTATCAGGCGCATGATCAGGCGTCCTCAAACAACGCGACACTCGCGGTGAAGCCGTGGATGTAGTTCTTGGCTCCGACTGGACCCAATTCACCCTGAGCGAAGAACCCGGCGAGCGGCATCGGCCCGAGGCATTGCTGCACGGCGAGAGCATCGTGATTCGGATCGGGAAACATCCGCGATCCGCGACCGTTGCAACTAAAGAGCAGCGCGCCCCGAGAATTCGATTCGACGTTGCGGTGCAAGTCGAGCAGATGCCGCAGGTCTTCATCGGCGGTTTCGGCGTCGCGAATGTGGAATTGAACTGTTTGACCGACACGCATCAGTCCGCCTGTCGCCAATGCCCCGCTGGTACGATCCGCGCCGTGGACGTTCACGATCAGAAAGTCGCCGCGCTGAAAGCTGTCTTGGTACTCGTTCATCACCACTCCGAGATGAACACCCCGTTCGACTAGTTCCTGATCGCGTTTCGGCAGCTCGGGGTAGATTTGCTGCAAGCGTTGGAGCGGAGTGATGCCCCCCAATTCGAAGATGATGTTTCGATCCGCTTTCGTCACGACGAACGGAGTTCCAATCGGGCGGCAACCCTGAGACACGATGCTCGTCACACGCGGCCCACCACGCAACACGACACCGATGGCACCGTGTTCGAGCAACCGATCATTGAAGAAGAGTCGGTTCACGCCGGGACCGCCACCGCTGGCCATGCCTCCCAACAGCGGCACGCCGGGGAGTTCGTCGGTCACGAGATCGATCACGGTCTGAGGCTGCGAGGTAAACGGCTCGCCCAGCAGAAAAACTGCCCGCGTGTCGAGCCGATGCTCGGCGAGGTCTTCCGGCAACCCGGAGCAGAGCAAGCCGTCGGGCGTTTGCTCGAATGACAGCTCGAACGGCGCGAGCGTTGCGCCGGGAAGGACCGCGCACCAGACAGACAGCGCGGGTCCGTCCTCGCATTCCCGCTCGCCGCCAATGACCGTCTCACCCGTGCAGCCCAACAACAACCCGGCACCGAGTGCCTGCTTCAACTGAGACGCCAGCTCGGGAAAGCGGGTTGCGTAGTGGTGCGATGCGAACACGAAAGCCAAGTCGGGCGCAGCACCTCCCAAGCTGGCGGCAATTTCCCGACTCGTCTCGTCGATGGCGGCAGCAAGGTTCGGACGGTTCGAGAGTGCAGAGGCAAACGGCATCGGAAGTCCGGTTCTATCGAATGACAGCGGTAGGGAAACGAATCGAGGGGCGATGGACTGTAGCTGTAGGGTGCGTGGACTTCTTCGGGTTTGCAACGTGACTCATGGAGCTGGTTTTTTGTTTTTGCCTTCAAAGTATCCTTCACCGTTCCGCGTGAAGACAGCCGTGCGCGAGTTCAACGCGGATTGTTCACTCGGCTATCTTCACGCGAGCGATGAAGGCTACTTTGGCCTGAGGTGAAGCCCTCGCTGGAGTTTTCGGAACGCACCGCGTGGAATTACGCCAACCGAAGAACGGTGCGTTCCGGAGACTCCACGCACCCTACGTTTGTCGCGGTCATTTCACTCCACGGCCGACACGCCCGTGAAATAGTCCGGCTCGTTTCCGGCGATCCACTTGATGTTGCAGCCGATGCTCGGCCGCTGCTCGATCAGTGGCGTCTGGCCCGCCAGCAGTGTTTCGACCGCGAGTTTCAGATCGGCCCCGTCGATGGGCTTGCCGTTACCGGGACGGCTCGCATCGAACTGACCGCGATAAACGAGCGACTGAACTCCATCGAACAAGTAGAAGTCAGGTGTACATGCCGCCTTGTAGGTCTTGGCGACTTCCTGTGTCTCATCGAACAGGTACGGGAACGTGTACCCCGCGGAACGATGCTCTTCGATCATCATCGCGAGGCTATCACCGGGATGAGTCGCAACATCGTTGGAACTGATGGCCACCACCGCGATTCCCTTGGCCTGCAGCTCACGCCCAAACACCGCGAGCGCCGGACGCAGATGCTTCACGAACGGACAATGGTTGCACATAAAGATCACCAGCAGCCCCTTCGCCGACGCGAAGTCACTGAGCGAAACCGTCCGGCCGTCAACATTCGGCAACGAAAACGACGGAGCATCCGTCCCGAGCGGCAGCATCGTGGATGCGGTTTTGACCATCTGTGGCAGTCCTCAATCTAAGTGGTTATGACGGGCATCGGTGTGACACCGCCGTCAGGGAACGAGTTACGGAACCAGTCGTGAGTCACCTGAATTTCACGAGACGGAAGTAGAGCGGAACGCCAGCACGCCTTCAACGGAGTGTGACGGTAACACATCGCTGGAGATGAGGCCGCGATGCGAGTAGCCTCGCCGCGCGATTCATTTCTCATTGAGGCACCGCATGTCACCGCGAATTGTTTCACTGCTACCCGCTGCCACTGAAATCGTCTGCGCACTCGGTGGCGAAGCGTGGTTAGTCGGCCGGTCACACGAATGCGACTTTCCCGCAGGTGTGTTGTCCCGTCCGATCTGCTCCCGTTCTCGCATTGAGGTGAGTGGTTCCAGCCGTGATATCGACAACAATGTCAAACAGACACTGCGAGACGGCCTTTCGCTGTTTGAAGTTGATGTCGAGCGGCTCAATCAAATCAAACCGACGCTCATCCTGACTCAAGCCCAGTGCAAGGTCTGTGCGGTCAGTCTCGCGGAGGTCGAAGCCGCGCTGGCCGAGCAAGTTGGCTCGCGACCGCACGTCGTCTCGCTTTCGCCCAACTGCTTGAACGATGTCTTGGAAGACATCCGCCGTGTGGCCGCTGTGCTGGAAGTTGTCGAGCGTGGCGAGACGCTCGTCAAAGAACTGAGGACACGTCTGACTCACCTCTCACAGAAAGTGCTCAATCCGACGACGCTCGACGATGCCGCGAGACCGCGGCCGAGCGTTGTCTGCATCGAATGGATCGAGCCGCCGATGACCGCCGGAAACTGGGTGCCCGAATTGGTGGAGATCGCCGGTGGCGAGAACCGGCTTAGCAAGCGAGGGCTTCACTCACCATGGTTGGAATGGAGCGACCTCGTCGCGGAGAACCCGGATGCAATCGTCTTCATGCCGTGTGGATGGAGCATCGCCCGCACAAGGACAGAACTGCACTGGATCACCGACCGTCCCGAGTGGTCCTCGTTGAGAGCAGTTCGCGCGGGGCGCGTGTTCGTCGCCGATGGCCATCACTACTTCAATCGCCCCGGCCCGCGACTGATCGATTCGGCGGAGATCCTCGCCGAGATCTTGCATCCCGACCGCTGTTGCTTTGGTCATCAAGAGACCGGCTGGCAGCCGTTGAAGTAGGGCATTCGTTCGATCCGCGTTTGGCTATCAGGTTGGCTCTGAAGTCGGCGGGGTGAACTTCGGCGCGGTGGCATCAACAGCGCGGCTGGTGGAACGCCAGCTTCCTGCGTGTGCGGCGGGGATTTCCTCTTTCTCAACGACCGGCAACTCGGTGGTCGCGGCCAGCGGCGGCTCGAATTTTGGGGCCGCCGTTTCGACCTGATCTTCCGTGGGAGTCGGTCGTGAGCTGTTGCTCGATTCGTTCTTCGAGAACGAGGAGCGATCGACCTCATCCTCGATACCGCTCAAGCCCTTCTTGAATTCGGTCACGCCTTTGCCGAGGCTGCGCGCGACTTCGGGGAGACGCTTGCCAAACAACAGCAGCGCGATGATTCCCAAGAACACCATTTCCATTGGGCCGATTGGTCCCATGATTGATCTCCTCAACAAAACTCTGAGAAATTCGATGACCGTACGGCAGCATCGCCGATCAGGCTGAAGTCCGGCTTCGCTTTGCTAACCGGACTTCAAAAACGGTTGCCGTTTACTTGGCGGGTTCGTCTTTGGAGTCGACAGCCTTCGGGGGTTCGGACTTGTCATCCGCGTCACCGTCGCGCACACCCTTCTTGAATTCCGTCACGCTTTGACCGAGCGAACGCATCGCACCGGGAAGCCGACTGCCAAAAAGCAGCAGTGCGATACCGCCGACGATGCACATCTCCATCGGTCCCAGAAAAAACGCCAGAGGAAACATCTCGACCTCCTTTTTTCAGCGGCCCATTCGCCGCCGAAAGCACTGAAGAAACGGATCGCGGGAACAACTGCCGTAAGCAGTCTGTTGGATTTCTCGTGGAGCAGGTTTTCGACCCGCCCGTGATGCGTGAAGACCAGAGACTGGCGGGTTTCTTCCCCGATCACATCTCAAGTCCACCCACATCTTAGCCGAACAGAGCAGTCAAAACCGACCGCAGGCACGCGAGGCAGACAGGCCATGAACAATCCACTCGCCCGAAGACTCTAGCGTGTATCCACTCAGATCGCCCGCGAAAGAGAGCAGGACCGTCGAGCGGCGGGCCGATTCTAGCGGGCAAGGTGGGACTGTCAATTCGCCCCGCAGAGTCCAACCTCCGCCTGTGACGGTTGAGTCAGTTCTGCGAGCCGTTCAGCCAACGGCGGCATCGAAGTTCTATTTTAAAACTCACCCCAACGGGCTTGCCCGGGTGGAATTAGGTCATTGCACTACTCGAAGTCACCTCGAGGTTGAAGTGAAAAGAATGTTGAAGTGAGGAAAAGTAGTGCAGAGACCTCTCCCCCCCGACAAGCGGGGTGCGGTTTCAGCACAGAGCCGAGAGGTAGGTGGACTCCAGCAAAAGGAGCATCTCGACGAACTGAACCTCTTCGCACCATGATCGCAGTTCGGCGTCGGACTCGGCCGCTTCGCAGAGATCGACGAACGCGAACGGTTCCCAGCCGCTGGCCGTGACGAGGCGTGGCAGCCAGCGTCTGAGTTTGGTTTCGAGCGAACCGGCTGCTCGTGCGAACATCGTCGTCACCTGTTGAGCCAACTCGGCGAAGTTCGCGTGCCGTCCGACCTGTCGAAACCAGTACTTGGCGTTGCCGTAATCCGGCTCGCGACGATGCAGGATCGCGTGCCAATAGTCGGCGTTCTGATGGCCCTCCATCGACTGCGATAACGAGTGACTCGCGTCGAAGCAGTCGTTGAGTAACAGCAGCCCCGCTCGAATCGAGATCGTGTCGGGGCTGTTGGGTTTCGCGTTGGGAATTGGCAGGCTGGCGATGAAGTCGCGGAACTGCGTGGCGGTGGGTTCGAATGTGGGCGTCGTTAGGCTTGGCCAGCGGCGAAGAGGCGATACGGCGGATGCGGCATTCTCAACGAAATGGATAGGCCCCGAGCCAGCCACTTTCATCGTGAGCCCCAGCCAACCGATCCCTGCGGGTGCCGACGCGATTTGATTTCGTGCTGCCCGAACTGAGACCGCGACTGCCGGATCGCAGGTTGGCGACGCGGCGATCAAACTCAATAGCGGAGGCAACTCGCCACGCAACGAGGAGCGTCGCGCCAGATCGCTCGGATCACAGGCGACGATGGCATCCGCGAGTGGCTGATTGATGATCGTTCGTTCAATCAACGCGAGCATCGACGGATCGACCCGCGATCCCAGCACGACGAATTCCGCAGGCTGATTCGCGCCGGTTGGCTCAATCAGTTCGAGCGGTGTGCGGCAATCATCCCACAGCGCGAAGACAAAACGACCAGTCATCAGCATCCATTTCGTAGCAGTGTGATCGGGACTTCCGGCTTTCCGCCAACAGGGCATTGGCTCGAAATCCGCCGGTTCGGTTGAGGCGACTGGAGGGCATTTCAAACCCTGTTTGTGCCTCGGAAAACTAGCCCGACGCGCAAGCGAGGGCTGGGCATTCGTTGACGGTGAAGCCCTCGCTTGCGCGTCGGGCTAGTTTTGAAATGCCCTCTACGGTGTCTGGCTCTTCGGTTTCGAGTCGGCCGTCGGCAGCGGCACGTTTTCGAAACGGAACGAGACAGTTTGCTCCTTCACGTCACGGAACAGTTTGAATTTCACTTCTAACTTCTCGGAGAACTTGCCGCCTTGATCGAAGCCTTGCAGACGAAGCACGGTTTGTCCTTTGTCGATCTCGGGCAGAAACACGTTCGTCACGCCCGCCGCAGTACCGGGACTCGACGCCGTGGCCTTGCCGAGGAAGTGAGCTTTGCCGCAGGACAGCGTCAGGCTCTCAGCTCCCCCCAGCAGCGGCTTGTTGAGGAGCAGCTTCACACCAGCCGCTTTGAGGTCCGGATCCGCCAGCGCACGCAGTGCTTTCTTCGGCGCATCGCTGATGGTGAAGTCGCTCGCGGACCCAAAGGTCAGCAGTTGGAATGTCCCTTCGAGCGCGGCGATCTTCGTCGCGCTGACAGCGGGGGGATCGACCGAGAACCGAACTCGCAGGGATCCGGCCGGATGCTCGAAGCTGAGTTTGTCTTCACTGTTGTAAGGCACCAGCCCTTTGAGCGGATCGGCACCGAAGGTCACGGCATTCTTCGAGGTTTTCAGCGTGCGGTTTCCTTCCAGCGACATCGTTTTCATCGAAACCTGGCCGATTGCGCAGTAGGTATTCAGCGAAGCGCCGCTCACGTCGAACATCAACTGAACAGGGACCGACTGTTTGCCATCGGCACTCATGGACGAGAAGTCGCTCCAGCTTGTCTTGGCGGAGAGCGTCAAACCTTCGGGGAGTCCTTCGGCCGTGATCGACGGCACCGCCTCTGTCTCACCCGGCTTTTTACCTCCTCCGAGTGAGCCGGACTGAATGGCCGAGGCGACGGGAGCCGATGCGGGTGATGGTCCCGCTCCCAAGCTCGGGGGTGGACCACCTGCCATAGAGCCGAACCCGCCGGTCATCGCCATCACGGTCAGGATTGCGGGCAATTGTTCGAGTTGCTTCTGCGCGGAGTCGGGAACACTCGTGGCGACTCGCATTTGCTGAGACTGTTCGTCGAGCTTGATGTTGTCGATCAACAACTGCCCGAGATCACCAAGCAACGGCGGCGCTGTGGCTTTGATGACACCGAACTGGCTCTTCAGTTGTTCCAATTGCGTTTCCAGCTCGGTCTTCATCTTCTTCGATCCGTCAGCGCTGCTGCTGGCAGCGGCGATGTGGAGATCAAAGCCTCCTTTGATCGACAGACCGAGGCTCAGCCGTTGTACGCCATAGTCCTTGATGCCGGACTGCATCATCGCCAACGCTGCGGGAATCTCGATTCCCGCAGGCAGGTCTTCGGGCTTGGTCTCCTTGACGACACTGGCCAGCACGATGTGCGAGGCATGTTCGACCCCCGAGAACTCTTTGCGAGGAACGACGGTCTCGCCGCGGTCGATCGTCGCCAACATGTCCGCCAGAGTGCCGAAGATGAGCGTGTTCGAGTCGGCCGCCCATCCGCCCGACGCCGGTTGCAACGGCTTGACCGGTGCCTCGAAATAGGTCTTGCCGTTCTTCTCCTTCTGCTGCGTGCCGGGAGCTGATTCCAAGAGCGTCTTCAGATCGATCGCCTTCTTCGTTCGAATCACGACGACGACTCGCTGGTCTTCCGGGCGGAGACTGCCAAACGGATTCGACGGCATTCCGGGTGGACCGGAACTCGGACCTGCGGCTCCGGGAGGAGGTGGCGTTGTTCCGCCAGCCGCCTTCGTGCGGAGCAGCGCGCCGGAAAGATCCGCTACGCCGAGCGTGATGCTCTCAATCTCGGTCGGCAGCAACGTGGTTTGCTTCTGAAAATCAGCGACACCGGCGGCGACACTCGGTTGTTCGAGCGCCGACTTCAGAAGCGGCGCGGCCCAGATGTCGGCCAACTTCACATGGATCAGTAGTTCGGTGTCTGCCGGGAGCCACCGCAGTGCGAGCATCTTTTCGGCGGGAGTGATCGGACTGACCGGGACGGGAACAGGCGCAGGAGCGGCGACTGGCGCAGGAGCGGCGACTGGCGCAGGAGCCGCAATGGGTTCCGGTTTGCTACCACCGAAGACGCCCGCGAAGAACAGTCCCGCGATCAACAACACGACCGCGACAGCTATGCCGCCACCGATCATCACACCGTTGCCGCCGCCGCTCTCTCCACCACTCTTCTTGCCGCTCGACTTCTTGCCCGACGCGCTCCCACCGCGCTTACGGTTGCTGGCGGACTTCGCGGGAGCGTCGTCCTCATCAAACGCATCCGCATCGTCGTCGTCGGGAGCCTCGGCCACGAAGGCATCCGAACACTTGGGGCACTTGATCTTCTTTCCCAGTTTGCTGCGATCAGGCAGGCTGAGCTTCGCGCCGCAACCGGGACATTCCACAGAGACTTTGGCCATGAGCGACGCTCCAAAACACATGACTTCGCAGGTCAACACGCAACAGAACTCTCGGACACCTGCAACCTGCCACCAAGGTTGCCGACGCCATCGTACTGTGAGGTCGCGACTTTGCGAGGCTGCGAGTTCTTGGGTTCATCAGCAGTTTTGGACGGATTCAAGAGGGGCGAGTGGAGTCGGGGTTTTCATGCCGAAGGCATGAAGACGCGGATCGACTTCCGTTTCGGTCCCATTAAGGACCGGCGCAACAATAACTGTCCCATCGTGGCGATGCTGCCAGCATCCGAGCCGACGCTAGCAGCGTCGGCCACGACAGTGATTGCTGCGCCTATCCTTAGGCGTCCTCCCAAAACTGCCTGTAGTCCGGACGGGCAGTTGCCCTACCAGTTGAAATCGAACCGCGCGACGATCACGTCTGAGTTCGTGGTGACAGGCTAGCCGCTCAATGTGAGTGCCATCGGGCTGCGACCACCCCGCTCGCCGGAAGGTCTCACGGAGGCCGCGTGACGGAGAGGCAGGAGCTGTCCTTACGAGACCTTAGCGAACGGTCTCCGCAGCTTGCTGGGGCGGGATCGGCGCGGCGGACAGGCGCTTCACATCGGGCTCCAGCGCGGGAGCCGGGGGGACGTGAGTTCCGACCGGAACGCTGACGGGAGCGCAACCGGCTTGGCACTGTTCGCACAGAGTTTCGACGACCCATTTGTAGCTCGGAACGGTCTTCGTCACCGTCTTCTTCATGAGCTTTTGTTTGGTGTAGACCTTGGGGCAGTCACTCACAAACCATTCGGTCCAGACGAACTTCTTCGGTTGCGAGCAGGGTGCCTTGGGGTCCGCAGACTCGTCACAGACCGTTTCGATGTGTTTGCAGCCGGGGCGACTCGGGCCGGGAACGCAGAAGTCTTCCTCCTTGCAGCCCCAGCAGGTGACGGTGACTTTTTTCTGTTCACAGACCAGCCGACACGTTTTTTGAACGGGTGCGTTACGGCAGCCGCAGTGGGCGCAACAGCACCCATCCGCAAAGCTGCGGTCTGACCCGACAGTCAGCGAGAGCATGAGGAGCAGCGTGGTCGAGAAGGGGATCAAATGAGTTCGCACGGTGGACTCCGTCGTTCAGAGAGGCTTGGTATGGAGCGACGCAATAGCGAGTCGATCTGCGCGCTGGCTTACCAATTGAAGTCGAAGCGTGTGGCCAGCAGGTCGGAGTTGGTACTGCCAAAGGTCGTCTGGCCACTCGTCACGGGATGGATCCAATCCAACATGACTCGCACGCGATCCGACCAGTACCAGTTGCAGCCGACGGTCAGGTCGTTGTACTCGCCGCGATTGACGCCGTTGAGATTCAAGTTGGACCAACGAGCCTTGGCCTCCCACGCGCCGAGACCGCGACCGCCCGGTGTGGCAAACACGTTCGTGAACGGCGCGTTGCGTCCGAATTGAGGCCCATGCTGACCGAACTTCTCGAAGATGCGGTTCTCACCGGTGAGGAAATAGCTCACGTGAGCGTAGCCCCCGTGAACCTGCTGTGCGTCACCCGCGAGCATGTTGACGTTCGACAGGAACATCTCCGACTGGAGCGTGAACTGCCCCCAAACCACAGCCATTTCGAGGTTGCCGGTCGTGTAGGAGCCGGCTTTCAGGACACCGCTGTCAATGATGCGCGGGCCTTCGTGAATCTGCGGCCGGGCACGAAAACGGACGCGATCATCCTGATCGTCGGTGTGGAGAATCCCCGCTCCCGTATGGACCAAATAGCGACCGTTCGACGGTTCATCGTAATACGGCAGCCAAGTTGCGCGACCGCTGAGTCGGTAGCCCTGTCGGTCGTCGATGCGCTCCTTGAGGCTATCACTGATACTGTCGAAGAAGGCACCGGTGGTCCACGTAATGCGCTGATCGGTCGAACAGTTGTAGAAGGCCACCCCGACTTCGCGGTCGGCAGTGAAGATCCCCTGCGACGGGATCGAACGTTCCATGAAGATGTTGTTCGTGTCGTTGGTTACTTGCTCAAGACCGAACGGCACGAAGAAGTTTCCGATCCGCATGCGACCGAGCCACGGCAGCTCATTGATGGAAAAATAAGCGTCCTTCACCTCGGGCGATGTGACCGTTCCCGCCGGACTTTCGCCAACAGTTTCGGGTTCCAGCGTCATTTGCAGGCGGAAGTCGTAGACGCCATAGCCGGTGCCGTCTGCCACAAGTCGCAAGCGGCGAAACTCGAAGTAATCCTGAGTTCCCGGCCCGGCAGCAGGCCCGGTGATGGCGTGGTCGGGATTGATCCAGTTGACGTAGTCCATCTGAACGTGACCACCGAGCTTGACGGTCCACTTGTCCGTGGAGACATCCAGCCAGTCGTCGATCTTCCTCGCTTCCTCTTCCTTTTTCACCTTTTCGTCGGCGGACTTCTTCGCTTCTGTGGCCGTCCGTTTCTGCTCGGCCCGCTCGAGTTCGCCGAGCCTGCGCCGAAGAGCCGTCAATTCTGAGGCCGTATCGAGCGGCTCCTGCGAATCGGCCGCTGCCGCTAGCAAGTCGTCGGTGGAGGCCTCACTGATGTTCTCCAAGAACTGTTCAGCAACAGTTCCCGCTTGAAGCTCTAATTCTTGGGCGGAGCCGACAGAACACAGCAACGCTCCGATGAGGAATGAAGCGAGACACGATCGGCAGGACCACATCGCAATTGCGGCCTTGATCAACCTGTGTCGCGAAGAAAACATCAGCCCGCGCCTCCGTGCCGGAAAGAAATTGGCGAATACGAGAGAGACACGGCAGGCACGCAACTCCAACACGGACCACCGGTCATGCCGGTCTTACCGGTCTTACCGACAGCGTGAAAGTTATCGACCGTATCAATTGATGCCCTACAGCCTGCAACGGAGCATCCGTCACAGCTTGACTCGCCGTAACACCGCAGCGGGATTCCGGCACCCTTACTTCCCCAATCGGCAAAGTCGAACCTACTCGGCGCGCGGCACACGCTCCGCGCGGAGATCAGCCAACTCCGCTTCGTAACCACCCGAGAGGATCGGGAAGCGGCACCACGTTTTGGGGTCGAGACTTTCGTCGTCCAAGTGGAACGACGGCGCGAAGCGTTCGCGCTTCCATTGGTTGCGGCACCAGAGTCGGAAGAACGTTTCAATCCATGTGGCGAGTTGCGAACGGTCGTACTGCGGGAAGTCGGCGGTCATGAGTTGCAGGATGTCTTTCGGATCGCGTTTGTCACGGATGGCCGCGCGTTCGATGGCATCGAGCAAATCGTAGGGCATCAAATCGTCTTCGTCGGTTTGTTTGGCCGTGGCGGGACGAAGCTCGGCCGTCGGCTGTTGCTCGTTCACAACGGACAACTCGGGAGTCGGGCCGATCCCGTGTGGACCATGCGTCTCGATCCAACGGAGCCAGCGACGAAGGAACGCTTTGTCGATCCCCGCCAGCGGCGAGATGCTGCCGCAGGTGTCGCCATCCATCGTCGCGTAACCGACAGCCGCTTCAGAGCGGTTACTCGTGGCGAGTAACAACGCGCGACGCAGATTGGCGAGCATCCACACGCTGGGACCGCGCGTGCGCGCCTGAATGTTCTGCAACGCGATGTCATCCGTCTTCCAGTCCAGTGGACGACCGATCGCGCGCGAGACCATCGCGATGTAGCCCTCGACCTGCGCATCGACATCGAATTCGAGGAACTCCGCGCCGACCGCCGCTGCGACGGTCTGCGCGGAGTGAAGCGTCACCGGGCCGCTGTTACGGGTCGATTGATAGACACAGGTGAGCAGTTGCCGCACGAAGTCGTTCGCCGCGACAGCTTGTTCCAGGCCGGGAATGAAATTGAGTTTCTTCAAGAACGCTTCGCGGCCGATGTCGAGCATCGCGAACTGAACCAGCTTCGCGACAAGGACCACGATCCCCGATGAGTCCGCTCCACCCGACAGCGACACGACGAAGCCGAACGAGTGGCTCTTGCGCAGATAATCGAACAGCGCGAGTGCCACCGCCCGCGTGAACTCTTCCTCCTTGATGAACTCCGAGCGTTCCCAAGTCTCGTGCGGCAGCACCGTCCGTTCGGGGGCGAGTTCCGGGTAATCGAAGCCGCACTCGATGAAGTCTTGCACGTCGTGGAGGATCGTCGGACGAAAGCTCCCCGTGCGCGAACGGCTCAGCCGAATCGAGTCGATGTCCACGACGGCGGTCGTCACATGCGCATCGGCGTAAGAAAATCTCGGTCCCGTCGCGAGCAACTGCCCCGACGCGGCAATCATCGCGTCGCCATCGTAGATCGCGCGGCCCGCCTCGTTCCCGACCAGATTGGCATAGACGTAGGCCACGTTGAACGCGCGCGAGCCTTCCGTCACGAACCGCTTCCGGACTTCGTGCTTTCCAAACGCGAAGTGGCTCGCGCTGGGATTGAGAATCAGATCGACGCCGCGCCGCGCGAGCGTTCCGCCCGGTCGATCCGCGACCCACGCGTCTTCGCAAATCTCAAAGCCGATGCGGATGTCGCCCACGTCGAACATCAGATCGCCGATCGGGTACTCGCGCCCGTTCCAGTGCAGTTCGGACCGAACACCTTCCGGCCACGCTTTGAACCAACGCGGCTCATAGTGAATCCCTTCCCCCGCCAGATTCTGCTTTCCAACGAACCCGACGATTCGCCCATCGACGACCAGACACGCGGTATTGAACAGGCTGCCGTTGTGCAAGACGGGCAGTCCGAATGACACGACCATGCCACTGGTCAGCGGCAACAGCGACAACAGTGCATCCATCGCACGCTGCTGCACGCCCGGCGCGTGAAAGGCGTCTTCGCACCCGTAGCCCGTGATGCACAACTCGGGCAGACACAGGATCGAGACGCGCGACTGCCGGGCACTCGCGATGGCCTCCGCAATGTGCTGCCTGTTGCCCGCCCAATCCAACGGAGTCGTGTTCAACACGGCCGCGCCGATTCGTACCAGTCTCATGCGTGATCCTTTCAGCCCGTTCGACCTTCGCAGCCAGCGTACACCGGCGTGAAGCAGGTTTGTAACCTGCCCGCCCCCGCGTTCCCACGCCACGCCGTAGGACGGGCACTCTTGCCCGTCTGGCATCAATGACTGTCGTGGTTTGTCGATTTGGTGAGCCGGGTGCCGTAAGGCCCCGGATGTGTTGTCGAAGAATCCGGGGCCTTACGGCACCCGGCTCACCAAACTCGGACAGTTGTTGAAGCGCCAGTCCTGAGTCCTCAAACAAGCGACCCCACCGGGCTTGCCCCGGTGGCTCGCGGGTTTTTGCACTACTCGCTGTTTCGCTGTTCCGATTCGAGTGAATGAGCAAGTAGTGCAAAGACCTGTTTCCACCGGGGCAAGCCCGGTGGGGTTCGCTTGTTTGAGGATTAGTGTGAGTGGGCTGCTGCTGAGCTGCGACCCCATGTGAACCAGGCCCATGTAGGACGGGCAGGAGTGCCCGTCCTACATGGGCCTCACAGCCAGACCGCCGCGTCCTCACCATCGAGTCGCAGTGTGAGGCACTTCGCGCTGCCGCCCGCTTTGAGGAACTCGCCCAGTTCGGTGGCATGAGGTGTGAACCCGTTCGCACGGAGATCGGCTTCGAGTTGCGGACAGCCGGCGTTCAGAACCACGTCGCGTCCGACGACGACCGCGTTGCAGGCAAACCGCGCCGCTTCCGCTTCAGACACTGCGATCAAATTCGGAATCTGGGACACGGCGCGGCGGGCATAGTCATCAAACGCGAGCGGGTGCCAGATCGCCGTGTCATGAGCCAGCGGACAGAAGCACGTGTCGAGGTGATAGAAGCGGTCATCGGTCAGTTGCAGCGGGATCACTCGACAGCCCATGCGATCACCGAGCCATTGCATCGCCGACGCATCGCTTCTGACCAGATACCCCGCGTACAACGTGTCGCCACAGAAGAGCGCGTCCCCTGCCCCTTCAAAGTTCATGCCTGCCGGGAGTGACTCGATGCGAAAACCCTGCGATTCAAACCACGTGGCGTCGAGCGGTGTTTCTCCCTGTCTCGCGGCGTGGCGGAACGACGCCAAGAAAACGGTCTCGCGCCAGACCAGCCCCGCGTTGGCCGTGAACACCAAATCGGGCAGCCCCTCCGCGGCAGGCATCAACCTCACGTCCACACCCAACGAAACGAGCAGATCGTGCAGTGCCTGCCATTGCTCGCGCGACTTGGCCAAGTCGCTCGGCACACTGCGGTTCATCCACGGGTTGATCTCGTATTCGATCCCATAGAAGTCGGGCGGGCACATCAGGATTGTGGGTCGAGTGAACATCGGCATGACTAGGCCTTAAATAAGCGAACCCCACCGGGCTTGCCCCGGTGGAACCGAGGTCTTTGCACTACTCATCAACCCCAATTGGAATTCCGAAGTAGTGCAAAAAACCGCGAGCCACCGGGGCATGCCCGGTGGGGTCGCTTGTTTTGGGGCTCGGTTTCCGTACTGACAGCCGATCCAAGAACCGCTCACCCCCGGCCCCTCTTCCCGCATAGCCGGGGCGAGGGGTGAGTTTGCGGATCGGAGCTTGATTTAGCGACACGTGGTCGAAGATTTTGGGCCCCCCGCTGCGGCGATGAGGGACGAACGTCAATCGGTTTGTTACGATCCGACCGGAGTCCTAGATCGGGCCGCGATTGCGGTTGCGAGGTCGGCGAACTCCATGACAATCCCAAACCATTTGTCAAAAGCGAGTCACCACGATGAGTAAAACCGGGCCGTTGGTTGTGTTGAAGGATGGCGATGTGACCGTCGTCGTGTTCGGTCCCGAACAACGACAATTGGATGAATCTGGACTGGAGCGAATCGGTCGCCAATTGATCGAAGTGGCCGATGCCGCCGAACCACCCTTGGTGGTCCTCGACATGGCGGCCACTGAGTTTTTCGGATCGTCGTTTATCGAGTCGCTCTTTCGCGTTTGGAAGAAGCTGAACTCGAAACCCGGTGCGAAGTTCGCCATCAGCGGCCTTCAACCGTACTGCAAAGAGGTACTCGAAGTCACCCACCTCGATCGGCTCTGGCCCCTTCCCGCCAACCGCGCCGCCGCTGTCGCCTTATTGAGTGAAAAGTAGCGGCCCGTTGAGGGAGCCGTGGCACAGGCGGCTCGCCTGTGCTTTTTCTTTCTAAGCCAGTGCGCTCTACGAGAGGCGCGAGCAGGCGAGCCGCCTGCTCTACGTCACCGCTTCACTCGTTCGCGCCATGCCGCCACTTGCTCAGCCACAGCGATTCGGCCACCGCTGCCAAAGCTGCTCAGCCGCGCGACGACGTTTTTTACGCCGAGTGATTGCGAGACATCCGCTTCGATTTTGTCGCACGCTAGTTGAAGTTCCGACAGTGGCAGATCAACCAGTTTGCAGCGCTGCGACTCGCAGTGCCGGACGAGCCTCCCGACGACCTCGTGCCCCGTGCGCATCGGCACCCCCTTGCTGATGAGGTATTCCATGAGCGTCGTCGCGTCGAGAAAGCCCTCTTCGAGCCGAGCCTCGATCGTCGCGACTTGCAGCTTTGCGTGGCGCGCGATACTCGGTGCGAGTTCCAAGCAGGCTTGCACGGTATCGAGGGCATCGAAGAACGCGAGCTTGTCTTCTTGCAGGTCGCGGTTGTACGCCAGCGGCAAGCCCTTCAGCAGCGTGAGGATTTGCTGCACATCGGCAATCACGCGGGCCGACTTGCCGCGAATCAACTCCAGCACGTCCGGGTTCCGCTTCTGAGGCATGATCGACGAGCCGGTCGTGTACGCATCGGGCAGCTTGAGAAACCCAAACTCGGTCGTACACCACAGAATCCATTCCTCGGCCCAGCCGGAAAGATGGACCGCGATCAGCGAGAGATCGAAGATCGCTTCGGCCAGAAAATCTCGATCGCTCGAAACATCGAGACTGTTCGCGGCGACAGCGGTGAACCCGAGCAGTCGCGCCGTCACTTCCCGATCAATGGGAAGGCTCGTCCCGGCGAGAGCCGCTGCGCCGAGCGGCAACACGTTGACTCGCTTCAGGCAGTCGGCCAGTCGTTCGCGATCGCGTTGGAATTTCTCGCAATAGGCCAACCAATAATGAGCGGCCATCACGGGCTGAGCACGCTGCATGTGCGTGAAGCCAGGGAGGACGACATCGGCATCCGACTCACACCGCTCGACGAAGGCGCGCTGGAGTTCGAGCAGCAGACCGTCGAGCATCGTCAGCGCATCGCGCACGTACAGCTTGAGGTCCGTCGCAACCTGATCGTTCCGGCTGCGTGCCGTGTGCAGCTTGCGACCCACGTCACCGATGCGGGCGATCAGCGCCGACTCAATGTGCATGTGAATGTCTTCGAGTTCCGTCTTCCACAGCATCTCGCCGCGCGCGATCTGCTGGCCGATGTCGTCGAGTGTCACGACGATCTGACGGCACTCGTCGTCGGTGAGCAGCCCGACCTCTGCGAGCATCCGCGCGTGAGCCTGCGATCCCCGAATATCGACCGCCGCGAGACGACTGTCGAAGCTGATCGACTCCGTGAACTTCTCGACCCGCGCATCGGTCTTCTCGTCAAACACACCACCCCAAGCTTTACCCGCCACGAGTCAGTTCTCCTGAAAACTAGGTCCGGTCAGGGCGTTTCCGCCAGAAAGTGGTGAGCCGGGCGGCGTCAGCCCCCGGATTCTTGCAATTGCAACTCAGAGTCCGGGGGCTGACGCCGCCCGGCTCACCCGATTTCATTTTGTGTTGGAAGTGTGTCTCATTCCACGTTCACAACAGCCTTGATGACTCCCGTCTCGGGCTTCAACCATGACGGGAAGACATCGGGCACCTCGTCGAAGGCGGCGTGATGCGTGATCCACGGGCGCGTGTCGATTTTGCCGTCTTCGATCAGGCTGATGATGCGGGTGAAGTCGCGCGTCAACGCGTTGCGGCTGGCCAGCAGAGTCAGTTCGCGGCGGTGCATGATCGGAGCGTGAGGGAACTCGATGTTCTGCTGCGTGATCCCGACGAAGACGATTCGCCCGGCGAACGCCGCGAACTCCAAGGCACGGGCCATCGACTTGTTGCTGCCGGTCGCATCGATCACGACATCGGCAAGCTGCCCGTTCGTGAGATCGGCGAGCGACTTCACGTCGGACTCATCGCCGTGGACCTGCAACGTGTCGGGGACGCCCATCTTGTCTCGCACGAACGCCAGTCGGCTTTCGCTGATATCCATGACGATCGTTCGCGCACCGGACAGCTTGACGAACTCCAACGCTGACAAGCCAATCGGCCCCGCGCCGATGATGAGCACGTTCTCGCCCGCTTTCGACGCGGCTCGATCGACCGCGTGACAACCGATAGCCAGCGTTTCGACCAGAGCACATTGATCCGGAGTCAGCTTGTTGGCGAGATGCAATTTCCGGGCGGGAAGTATGATTCGCTCAGTCAGTCCACCGTCACACATCACGCCGAGCGTTTTGTGTTGCTCGCAACAGTTCGTAAAGCCGCGCCGGCACGAGTAGCACTGCTGGCAATTGAGATACGGCTCGACCGAGCAGCGATCGCCCGGCTGCACGTTCGTCACACCGTCGCCGACCGTGAGCACTTCCACGCCGAGTTCATGTCCCGGAATGCGCGGGTACGAGAAGAACGGCATCTTCCCGAGATAGCCGCCCAAGTCCGTACCGCAGATGCCGACACGCTGGACTCGCACGAGTACCTCTCCGGCTGCGGGAGCGTGCGGTTCAGCGATCTCGATTCGTTTCCAACTGAGAGGCTTCTCGAGTTGCAGAGCTTTCATGAGGTTCTTTCTTTCGTGACTCAGGCGGCTCGCCAGAGGAGGAGAAAAATAGGTGACGACGATCAATGATGACAGGCTCAAGCGAGTCGAATGTTTCCTCGGCATTCCACCACGAACCAACGCGCCCGACAACATTGAAGAACCAGCCCGACGCGCAAGCGAGGGCTGGACCCGCGATGGCGGTGAAGCCCTCGCTTGCGCGTCGGGCTGGTTTTAAAATCCCCCCCAGTGTCCCGTAACCTTCCAAATCAACGCCTGATATCCTCCATTTCCCCATCTTTCCGGATAGAGGACTGTCCACGCGGCCTAGGAAATCTCGGGCGGACGTGGCGTCCATCCGACGTCGCACGCTTCTGGGCGATGGCTCTGTGTCGTGCGCCAATGCTTACTCTGCGGCAAGTCCCCCGCTACTCTCTCCCGCTCAATCCCCTTCCGTCTGGATGCGAGTTCTGCGTCGAGATCGACGCCAGCACCTCCTCATTTCTCGAACAGGTCCGCGTTTTGAACGAGTCTCCCAATCCTGCCATCTCATCGGTCGAGGGCTGGTTGTCAGCGGCCCCTGCGTTGCGGCAGTCGATCGAATCGAAGCTGTTGTCCGGCGAGTCGGTCGTCGCCTGCATGACCTCGGACATCGACCACGAACGGTTCTATCGCCCGACGTTGCTCGTCCTGACGACGCAGCGTTTTCTGAGTTCCTCGTCCGCAGCGGGTTTTCACGAGTGGCCGCTGGTACGCATCGACAAACTCAAAACAAAGGACCGTGCGGGACTCGGAACGCTCGAACTGCTCGGCCCGGACCAGCGACTCGCCGTCTGGCACTACACCATTGCTCAGGGACCGTCGGCTCTCGTCATGGGAGACCGGTTTGAGGACCAGAAGGCCGGGCATTCATCGACATGCCGAACGGAAGACGACGATATTCCCGAGGCCGAAGAGCACGAAGTGCCTCCCAACACGATGGCTCTGTTCCGGCTGTGGCAGTTCGCGAAGCCGCACATTGGATGGATGTTCGTGGCCTTCGTCCTGTCGTTGACGGCGACCGTGGCGGAAGTCGAAACGGCCAAGATGACCAAGCCACTCGTCAATCTGTTGAAAGACTTTGAGAAGGGGACCGCTCCTGATTTGTCCCCGGCGACAAAGTACTTGGGGATCATGCTCGCGGCGGCCGTGGTTGCGTGGGTACTCGGCTGGGCGCAGGGGGCGATCCTCGCGTGGGTCAGCGAACGAGTCACCGCCAATTTGCGAGACCGCACGTATTCGCATCTGCAAAAACTGTCGCTCGAATACTTCGGTGGCAAGCGAACCGGCGACCTGATGTCGCGGATCAGCACCGACTCGGATCGTCTGTGCCAGTTTCTGTCGGACAGCATCGTGGACTTCACCGCCAACAGCATTTTGCTGGTGGTCGTCGCGTGGGCGTTGTTTGCCGAGAACACCAACCTCGCTCTGATCACGATGCTGCCGTTCCCGTTCATTGTGTGGTTGATGTACTACTCGCGCGACAAGCTGCAAGTCGGCTTTCAGGCGGCCAACCGTGCGTGGGCGCACATGACCAGCGTGCTGGCCGACACGATTCCGGGGATTCGCGTGGTGAAGGCGTTCGCTCAGGAAGATCGCGAGATCGAGCGTTTTCGCACGGCGAACGAGTCCGTCGTCGTCGCTAACAACCGCGTGAATTCGCTTTGGACGTTCTTCTGGCCGCTGATTCTGTTCCTCAACAATTTGGGTGTGTTCGTGGTCTGGGCGTTCGGTGTCTGGCTGATCTCGCGCCACGAAACGGGCTTTGATGTCGGGTCGCTGACCGTGTTCGTGTGGCTGAGCGGCAAGTTTTACAGCAAGCTCGAAATGATGAGTCGCATGGTGAACTCGTCGCAGCGCGCGGCGGCCAGCGCGCAGCGGATCTTCGAAATTCTCGATCGCGTCTCGAACGTCCCTGAACCGGCCAAACCCGCAAAGCTCGACAAGCTGCGCGGTGAACTCGAGTTTAAGCACGT
>Ga0114966_10000821_pt1 | contig 29372 bp, 30 predicted proteins | sample M_130207_XF_Meta_FD_87029 | JGI IMG/M metagenome (GOLD analysis project Ga0114966, IMG submission 87029) | Freshwater microbial communities from Lake Montjoie, Canada to study carbon cycling - M_130207_XF_MetaG | ecosystem: Environmental > Aquatic > Freshwater > Lake | place: Lake Montjoie... | reverse complement strand
GCTCGCCGCCGTGCTCGTGATGAGGACCGTGGCGTGGCCCTGGGCTCAGCAGAACCCGTTCATCCGCCCGTTCGTCGGGCTGCTCGGGTTCTCGAACTTCGACTACGACGGCATGGTGCTGGTCGGCGTGCTCCTGTCGATCGCACCACAACTGGCCGGTGTGCGGTGACCGCGAGCCGCACTGTGGTTCATCGTCCTCCGTCCCATCGCAATCGTCGTGCTGCACGGCTCGACCATCTACGACGGCATCCGCGATCTACTCTTCGTCTATCCGCCGCTCGTGTTGATCGCCGCGTCTGGCTGGGCGGTGTGGCTCTCGTCTACCGTCGGCCCGCGCCGGCGCATGGTTGCGGGAGTCCTGCTGGGCATCGGACTCGCCGACGTGCTGACTTTCAACGTCCGCGCCTTTCCGAACCTAATCGTATATTTCAACCAACTCGTGGTCGGCCCCAAGGGCGCATGCCTTCGCTACGACATGGACTACTGGGGCAACTGCCTGCTCGAAGCGGTGGACGGTCGGCGGCGCTCGCGCGCCGCTCAGGCCAGACGGTGGTCGTCTCCGGAAACCCGTGGCAGCTCATCCCACTCGACTCCGATCGCTACAAGGAACTCGCCTTCACGCTCCCCTGGTGGGGCACCGAACACGTCACGATCAGGCTCAACCGGGGTCCGATCGAAGGCATGCGCGAGCTCGTGAGCCGCACCGACGCGCTGTACCAAGTGAAGACGCCCGACGGGGTCGTACTCTGCGCCGTCTTCCCTGGCCCGGCATTCGGCCAGTTGCGCCCGAATCTCGCCCGTGCGGACCGATAGGACGATGCCGAACGAGACGCCCGAACTCTCCATAGTCATTCCGGTCTTCAACGAGCAGGAATCGATTGCCGACCTCATGGCCGCGCTCCGCTCGGCGCTGACGCCGATGACCGGCAGCTACGAGCTGCTGTTCGTCGACGACGGCTCGGCCGACGGCACACTCGAATCACTCAAGTCCTATGCAACCGACGACCCCCGTGTGCGCGTGCTCTCGTTCCGTCGAAACCTCGGCAAGTCGCCAGCCCTGACGTGCGGCTTCCAACACGCACGGGGCCGCTACATCGTCACCATGGATGCCGACCTGCAGGACGACCCGCGCGACATCGCGAAGATGCACGAGTACATCGAGCGCGAGCGAGTCGCCATCGTGAGTGGCTGGCGACGTGACAGGCAGGACAGCCTGCTGAAGGTCATCTCCTCGAAGCTGTTCAACCAGATCGTCGTGCGCCTGCTCTTCGGCGTCTCCTTCCACGACATGAACTGCGGGCTGAAGCTGTACGAGGCGGATGCGGCGCGCGACCTGCGCCTGTACGGGGGCATGCACCGGTTCATCCCGGTCATCGCCTCGGAGATGGGATACCGCGTCGCCGAGTTCCCGGTGCAGCACCACGAGCGGCGCCACGGCACGTCGAAGTATCCGTCGACGAAGATCTTCACCGAGATCCCGGACCTGCTCACGCTCTTCTTTTTGATGAAGTACACCAAGCGCCCGCTGCACTTCTTCGCACGGGCTGGCGCCCTGGTCGGCTCCGTGGGGATGGTCGCGCTGACCTACCTGACGTGGCTCTGGACGCGCGGCATTCCGATTGGCACGCGGCCACTCCTCAGCTTCGGAGTGCTCATGGTGATGGTGGGCGCCCAGATCATCTTCACGGGACTGCTGGCGGACCTGATCGTGAACGTCGCCCAGAGTCCCAGGCAGGAGTTCCCGCTCAAGTACTCGTCGCACATCAGCGAACGGACCTGACCGTCAGGCCGGACTCAACCGGCCGCCTTCGAGCCGCAGCACCCGGTCGCAGGCAGCCGCCAGGCGTGGGTTGTGCGTCGCGATGATCGACGTCAGGCCGTAGCCGCGGTGCATGTCGCGCAGCAAAGCGTGCAGCGATTCGGCGGTCCGCTCGTCGAGGTCGCCGGTCGGTTCATCCGCCAGCAGCAGCGACGGCTGCATGACGAGCGCGCGCGCCACCGCCACCCGCTGCTGCTCGCCCCCCGACAGCATGCCGGGACGATGGGTGAGGCGTTCGCCGAGGCCGACGCGCTGCAGCAGTGCCGTGGCACGCGTCCGACACTCCGCCCGGCCACGCCGCGCGATGCGCATCGGCATCTCGACGTTCTCGAGCGCCGTGAACTCCGGCAGCAGGTGATGGAACTGGAAGACGAAGCCGACCTGCCGGTTGCGGAACGCCACGACGTCAGCGTCGGGCAGCGTGGTGAGGTTCGTCTCGGCCACGACCACCGTGCCCGCATCCGCGCGATCGAGCCCACCCAGGACATGCAGCAGCGTGCTCTTGCCGACGCCGGACGCGCCGACAATCGCCACCATCTCGCCGGCCGCGACGTCGATGTCGAGATCGCGCAGCACCGTGAGGGTGTCGCTGTAGCGCTTGACGAGGCCGCGGCCTTCGATGAACGCCATCGTGCCTACTCGTACCTCAGCGCCTGCGCGGGATCGAGCTTCGCCGCCTGGCGCGACGGGTAGATGGTGGCGACGAACGACACCAGGATCGCCGAGACGACGACGAGCGCGAAGTCGAGCGGCAGCACTTTGAACGGCACGTGCGAGATCTGGTAGACGTCGGCCGGCACGCGAATCAGCTGATAGGTGTCGAGGATGCGCGACACTCCGTAGCCGAGCGAGGCACCGACCGTCGTGCCGACGACGCCGATGATCAGCCCCTGCATCATGAAGATGGTCGTGATGCTGCGTGCGCTCGCGCCCATCGTCTTCAGGATGCCGATGTCGCGGTGCTTCTCCATCACCAACAGGATGAGTGACGCCACGATGTTGAGCGCCGCCACCATCACGATCAGCCCGATCGTCATCGAAATGGCCATCTTCTCGAGCCATAGCGCGGAGAAGAGCGACTGGTTCATATCGGCCCAGTCCTGTGCCTGCCAGCCGGTGCCGAGCTTCTCGCCGATTGTCCGCGCCACCGCCGGCGCCGCAAACACATCGTCGAGCCTGAGCTGGATGGCGTCGATATCTTCACGACCGAGCAGGCGGCGCGCGACGTCGAGCGAGACGAAGCCGGTCTGCGAGTCGATTTCGTAGAGGCCGAGGGTGAAGGTGCCGGCGACGCGCAGCCGGCGCGCCCGCGGCATCATCCCCATCGGCGACAGCGTGCCCTGCGGCGTCAGTACCGAGATCGAGTCACCGACCTGCACGCCGAGTTGCGCCGCGAGGTCGCCGCCGAGCAGGATGGCGCCGGGCGACTCGGGATCGTCCTTCGCCAGCGCCTCGAGCGCACCGCTCCGCATGGCTCCGGCAATCGCCGTCACCTGCGGCTCGACCGACGGGTCGATCCCCTTGAGATTGATGAACGCCTGGTCGCCAGCGGCCGACACCAGCGCCTTGCCGAGTATGGCCGGGGCGGCGCCGATGACGTGCGGTTCGCGGCGCAGCCGGTCCATCTGCGTGCGGTAATCGCCGATGCCGCCGCGCTTCCAGACGAAGAGGTGCGGGTTCGACCCAAGGATGCGGTCGCGCAGCTCGCCCTGCAGCCCCGTCATCAGCGCCAGCGCGATGACCAGCGCCATGACCCCGACGATGACGCCGAGGGTGGAGATGAGGGAGATGACCGAGATGAACGCCTGCTTGCGCTTCGCGAGCAGGTAGCGGAGTGCGATCTGCAGCTCAAACGGGGCGTCCATCGACGGATGCTACTCTCGCTTCCGCATCAGCGGGAAGAGGATGACGTCGCGAATCGACAGGCTGTTGGTCAGCAGCATCACGAGGCGGTCGATGCCGACCCCTTCGCCGGCAGTCGGCGGCAGGCCGTACTCGAGGGCGCGGATGTAATCCTCGTCCATCGCGTGCGCTTCGAGGTCGCCGCTGGCGCGGTCCTTCAGCTGGGCTTCGAAGCGCCGGCGCTGTTCAGCCGGGTCGTTCAGCTCGCTGAAGGCGTTCGCGACTTCGAACCCGCCGATGTAGAGCTCAAAGCGCTCCACCGTGTCGGGGTCGTCCGGGCGCTGCTTCGAGAGCGGCGATACCTCGGTCGGGAAATCGTGGACGAACGTCGGCTGGATCAGCCGGTCTTCGCAGAGCCGCTCGAAGAGTTCGGTGGCGATCTTGCCGGCGCCGTAGCCCGGGCGAATCTCGATGCCGAGCGACGCGGCGAGTGCCGCGGCCTTGTCGCGGTCGCGGAGTTCCTCCGGCGCAACCTCGCGCCCGAGACGGGCCGACGCCGCTTCGCGCGCGCCTTCCCGCAGCGACACGCGGGTGAACGGCGCCGCCAGCGAGATCTGGTGCTCGCCGAACGTGATCTGGTCGCTGCCGGTGGCCTCGATGGCCACCGTCGAGAACATCTCCTCGGTCATGACCATCAGGTCCTGGTAGCCCGAGTACGACTGGTAGAACTCCATCATCGTGAACTCGGGGTTGTGCTGCGTCGAGATCCCCTCGTTGCGGAAATTGCGGTTGATCTCGAACACCCGCTCCATGCCCCCGACGACGAGCCGCTTGAGATAGAGCTCCGGCGCAATGCGCAGGGAGAGCTGCATGTCGAGCGCGTTGTGATGCGTGACGAACGGCCGCGCCAGGGCGCCGCCGGCGATCGGCTGCATCATCGGCGTCTCGACCTCGAGGTAGCCGCGCGCCGTCATGAAGGCGCGAATCGCCGACACGATCCGGCTACGCGTCTCGAACACCGATCGCGATTCCGGATTGACGACCAGGTCGAGGTAGCGCTGACGGTAGCGCGTTTCGATGTCGGTCAGGCCGTGCCACTTCTCGGGGAGCGGCAGCATGCACTTGGCGAGGAAGTGGATGCGCGACGCCCAGATGGTGAGCTCGTTGGTCTTGGTGCGGAACAACCGCCCTTCGACGCCGACCCAGTCACCGAAATCGAGCCGCTTGAAGATCGAGAAGTCGAGTTCCGGCATCGAGTCCTGCCGGATGTAGACCTGCAGCTTCTGCCGTCCATCGGACAGCACGATGAAGTTGGCCTTGCCGAAAGAGCGGATGCCGAGGATGCGCCCGCTCGTCTTCGTGTCGGGCCGTTCGGCCTCGAGCACCTCACCCGACGTCGGGCTGTGCGCCTCGACCAGCGCCGTGATGGTGTCGCGGCGATCGAACGTGCTCGGGTAGGCGGCCACGCCAAGGGCGGTCAGCGCCTCGAGGTTGACCGTCCGCTGCTGAATCTGCTCGTCCTGTGATGACATTCAGTCTTTGTCCAATTTGCGGCGGATGGCGTCGAGCATGCCGTTGATGAACTTCACCGCTTCTTCGGTGCTGAACGTACGGGCGAGTTCGAGCGCCTCGTTGATGACGACCGGCGCCGGCGTCGACTCGTAGCGGGCCCCCTCGGCAGGCACTCTGCCCCGCAGCAGTTCGGTGACCGCCATCCGCAGAATCAGGCGGTCGATCACCGCCATGCGCTCGGGGCGCCATCGTTCGACCGTGTCGGCGATGAGCGTGTCCACCTCCGCAAGGCGGCGGACCGTGTCGTGCGCCAGTTCGGTGGCGAAGTGACGCAGGTCGGCCGGCGGCTCTTCGGCATCGGCCCACTGCAGGCCGAAGAAGGTGTCGGCGGCACTGCCAACGTCGGCGCGGGCGACGTCCCACTGGTAGAGCACCTGCAGGGCCGATTCCCGGGCACGATGACGCGGATCCTTGCGTGCGGCCTTCATGCGTTCGACGCCCGGTTCGACAGGTCCGCGGCGATGATCGCCATTTCAATGGTCGCCTGAGCGGCCTCCCACCCTTTGTTGGTCGGACCGTCGACCGCCCGCTCCAGCGCTTCCTCCGCCGAATTCGTCGTCAGCACACCGAACGCCATCGGAATGCCGGTCTCGCCCGACGCCGCCGTCAGCCCATGCGCAACCGCCGACGAGATGTACTCGAAGTGCGGCGTCGCGCCCTTGATGAGGCAGCCGAGGCAGACGATGCCGTCGAACTCGGAAGTATTGGCGGCCAACCGGGCCGCGGACGGAATTTCGAACGCGCCTGGCACGCGAATCAGCGTGATGTCCTCGTCGCGCACGCCGGCGTGCGCCAGCCCCGCCAGCGCGCCCGTCTGCAGGCGATCGGTGACGAAGTCGTTGTACCTGGACACGACCACCGCGAACTTCAACCCGGCCGCTGGCCGGGAACCTTCGATAATGCGCACTTACAGTCCCTTGAAAGCCGGCGTCCGCTTCTCGAGAAACGCGCGCGTGCCTTCGCGCATGTCCTCGGTCGCGGCCGCCAGGCCGAATAGCGTCGCTTCGTGAGCGCAGCCTGCCGCGAGCGGCATGTCGAGCCCCTCGTTCACGGCGTCGATGATGTAGCGCACGGCCACCGGGGCCTGCGCGGCGAGCGACGCTGCCAGCGTCTTCGCGGTTGAGAGGAGGTCGTCGAACGGCACCACGCGGTTCACAAGGCCGATGCGTTCAGCCTCGGGCGCCGTGATGGAGGCACCGGTCAGCAGCATCTCGAGCGCGCGTCCCTTGCCCACCAGACGCGACAACCGCTGGGTGCCGCCGTAGCCGGGAATCAGGCCGAGGCCGATCTCGGGCTGTCCGAACCGTGCCCGATCCGCGGCGATGCGCAGCGTGCAGGCCATCGCCAGTTCGCAGCCGCCACCGAGCGCGTACCCATTGATGGCCGCGATCACCGGCTTCCCGAGTGTCTCGATGATCGTGAAGACCTGCTGGCCGGTAAGAGCCAGTTCGCGGGCGCTGGCCGCCGTCTGCTCCGCCAGTTCGTTGATATCGGCGCCTGCCGCGAAGGCCCGGTCGCTCGAGCCGGTAAGGACGATGGCGCGGATGGCGGCGTCGTGCTGCAGTTCGAGGAAGGCACGGCGCAGATCGTCGAGCGTCTGCGCGTTCAGCGCATTGAGCACCTTCGGCCTGTTGATCGTGACGGTCGCCACCGGGCCATCGCGTTCGAGGAGCAGGTTGTCAAAGGCCATTGCGGCTTTGAATTATACCCCACGCATAGAGCACGCCCGCGCCGAGTCCGGCGCCGATCGTGTCGGCGAGCACGTCGGCCGCCTCCACCGCACGCGGCGGATTGAAGTACTGGTGGAGTTCATCACTGGCGCCGTAGACGGCGCCGAAACAGACCGTCAGTACCGCGATGCGCAGCGTCACCGGGTCGCGGCCGCGCGTGAGTGCGCGCGCAAACAGACACCCGAGAAGGCCGTAGGACAGCGCGTGCAGCACCTTGTCTGAGCCGCCCGGCATCGCTGGGGGACGCGAGATCGACGAGAGGCCGAAGATGACGGCCATGTAGAAAAGGACTGGGCCCCAGAGGGCGATGGGCGATCGGCGGTGGGCCATGGGCCTTGTTCAGGTGATTGGCGCGGCACGCAATGGGGACGACAGGCCGATCGCCTGTCGCCTACCGCCCAAAGGCGGCCTGCGGCCACCTAGAACGGAAACGGGAACATCAGCCAGCCGAGCACAATGGCCGACGCCACGAACCCGGCGAACAGCAGGCCGCCGAAGCGCAGCTGTTCGGCGGCCTCGTCCTTCGCGATAAGCGCGAAGACGAGCGACACGAAGAAGGCAAAGAGGATCAGGAGCAGGAGGTGGCTGTGCACGTTACTTGCGGCCGAGCGCGATGTCGTACGCGTCGATCACGACGAGCATGTTGAGGAGGCCGGCGACGATGAGGAAGGCGTTGCCGTACTCGTAGCCGACCGCGCGGACATCGCCGGCGCCAAGACCGAGCGCGCTCGCGATGAAATAGGGGATGCCGATGCCAAGATGGGCCAGGGCGGCGAGCGCCACCAGCGGCTCCGAGGTGTCGAACGGGAATAATCGTCCGTCAACACCAAGACCAATGGTGAACATGAGCGGAATCGCGACGAGAAACGCGAGACCTTTGAAGCGGCGCCCCTGCCAGAGGTGACCGGCGCCCGGGATCGCCCAGGCGGCAAGACACAGCAGCACGACGCCGCCCGGCTGAGATTCTTCTGCGCGGGCTGACACCGCCGTTAGTCTACCCCGACTCCCCGTTCCGCACGGAGCGCCCGCATCACGACCCACGCCACCACCCCGCCAATCACCACGCCGGTCGTCGCCCGCACCAGATTCGACGGGGTCACTCCGGTCGTCCATTCCCAGACCAGCGTCAGCCCGGCCGGCAGCACCGCCAGTGCAACAGCGCTCCGTGCCGCATCCGCATCCTTCGCACGGCCGCGACCCGAAGTGAGGCGGGCACCGGCACGTCCGAGCGCCAACCACAGCAGCACCGCGGCCGCCGCGCCGAAATAGATGCCAGCGCATCGGGCGCAGACGGGCCACGTCTGACCGGCCGACGCGAACGAGCGCTCGGGACGCTGGTGGCAGACCACGGCGCCGGCCAGATACGCGAGACCGGCCGCGCCCCTGACCAGAGGACCGGCCGTGGCCGATCCGAGCCCGAGAGGAGCCAGCGGCAGGGCGACGGCCCACAGCACCGCGACCGAGGCGAAGAGCGCCTCTGGCCGATGAATCTGTGACACGTCAGTAACTTACACGACTCCTGAACCGCTCACGCGCACCTCACGTCTAACAACGTTAGACATCCGAACACCGTTTACCGACCGAACGGTATGCGGTCGAACGAGACGACAGCCGCTGCACTTCATGGGAATCAAAGAACGACAGGAACGGGACCGGGAAGCGGTTCAACGCGCCATTCTCGATGCCGCCCGCGATCTCTTCGTCAGGGACGGCTTCGAGCAGGTCTCCATCAGGAAGATCGCCGAACTCGTCGAATACAGCCCCGCCGCCATCTACGGCTACTTCCCGTCGAAAGACGACATCTTCTACGCGCTGGCCGAGGAAGGCTTCCGCCTGTTGCACGGCGACCCCGCCGATCTGGCGGCGGTCGCACCACTGCGGCCGATCGACCGGGTCCGCACGCTGCTCTGGCGCCTCTACGCATTCAGCGTCGATCACCCCCAGTACTTCGCCCTGATGTTCGTCGACCGCTCGGTGCCCCGCATCAGCCGGGAATACGAGCGGTTCGCGTTCGCCCGCGAGATGAAGCAGTCGCTCATCTCCCACGTCCGCGAGGCCATTGCCGCCGGTGATCTTCCGGTCTCGGTCGCCCCGGACATGATTTTCAGGATCGTCAGCAGCGCCCTCATCGGCGTCGCGGTCATGCGCTTGTCGGATCGTCTGCCTCCAGGGGAAGACGCCGAGGCGCTGGCCCGCGACGTCCTCGATGTGACGCTGGCCGGCCTCCTGGCCGCGCCCCCCACTCGCACGTCGTCCGTCGATTGCGTGCAGGACGACCCGACCCGTTCATTATTCGACGCACAAGTCTCATAACAGGAGCCCTTCATGATTCGTCTCGTCAACCGACCCACTCTCGCCTCCGTGCTGCTGGCCGGGGCGGCGCTGACCAGCGCCTGCACAGCGGCCGGCAAGGCCGCGGATACCGGGACGGCCGCGGCACCAGCTGCGGTCGCGGTCGCGGCGACAGCTGCGGCCGAACAGCCGGTCACGCGGTTCATTCGCGCCACCGGCAGCCTGACCGCGGAAGAGCAGGCCGACGTCGCCGCCGAAATCGCCGGCCGCATCGTCGCCACGCCAGTGGAACGCGGCACGGCCGTCGGCGACGGCGCCGTGCTGGTGCGAGTCTCGCCCGCCGAGGCTGACGCACAGGCGAAGGAAGCCGAAGCCAACGCAGCGCAGATCGAGGCGCGACTCGGCATGGCCGAGGGGCGCAGCTTCGACGTGAACGCCGTGCCCGAAGTGCAGACGGCCAAGGCGTCGTACGACCTCGCGACGAACGAGTTCAACCGCATCAAGTCGCTGCTCGACCAGCGCGTCGTGTCGCAGTCGGAATTCGAACAGCGCCGCACGCAGATGGAAGCGACGCGGCAGCAGTTCGAAGCGGCCCGCAACGGCGCGGCGCAGCAGTACCAGGCGCTGATGGGCGCCCGCGCCCGCGTGGCGCTGGCCCACAAGTCGGTGTCGGACACCACCGTGCGCGCCCCGTTCACCGGACTCGTCGCCGAGCGCCTCGTCTCGGTCGGCGACTACGTGACGAAAGGCATGAAGGTGGCCATCGTCGTGAAGGTCACCCCGCTGCGCGTCCAGTTGACCGTGCCCGAACAGTTCGTGTCGGCGGTGAAGGCCGGCGCTCCGGTGACGTTCCAGGTCGATGCCTTCCCAGGCCGCGAGTTCACCGGCACGGTGCGCTACGTGTCGCCGACGCTCGAAGCCAACAAGCGCGCGCTCACGGTGGAAGCCGTCGTGCCGAACCAGTCGGGCGACCTGAAGCCGGGGCTGTTCGCCACGGCCCGCATCGAGCAGCCGGAACGGACGCCCGCCGTCATGGTGCCGACGTCCGCCGTGCAGACCACTGCCGGCACGAGCCGCGTCTACGTCGTGAGCAACGGGACCGTGGAAGAACGCATCGTCACCATCGGTCAGCAGGCGGACGCGTTCATCGAAATCGCAACCGGACTCAAGGCCGGTGAACAGGTGGCGACGAAGAACATCGCCCAGCTGTTCGACGGCGCAAAGGTGTCGTAATGCAGTGGCTTGCTGCGCTCTGTATCAAGCGCCCCGTCTTCGCCAGCGTCCTCATCCTCTCGCTCACGGTCATCGGCCTGTTCTCGTTCTCGCAGCTTGGTGTGGACCAGTTCCCGAAGATCGACTTCCCCACCGTCGTGATCACGACGGTGCAGCCTGGTGCCGCGCCTGAGCAGATCGAGACGGAAGTCACCGACAAGATCGAGGAAGCGGTCAACACCATCAGCGGCATCGACGAACTCCGCTCGACCTCGTCGGAAGGCGTGTCGATCGTGTTCGTCTCGTTCGTCCTCGAGAAGGACGGCAACGTCGCCGCGCAGGAAGTGCGCGACAAGATCAGCGGCGTGATGTCGCGGCTGCCCAGGACCGTCCAGCAGCCGCGCATCGACCGCTTCGACCCCGACGCCGCACCGGTCATCAGCATCGCGCTCACCGCCAACAAGCCGGTGCGTGAAGTGACCGAGTATGCCGACAAGGTACTGCGCCGCCAGATCGAAAGCGTGAACGGCGTCGGCCAGGTGCTCGTGCTCGGCGGCCGTCAGCGCCAGGTGAACGTGTGGCTCGACGCCCACCGCATGCGCGCCTACAACGTCACGGTCACCGAGATCTCGCGCGCGCTGCAGGCCCAGAACATCGAGGTCCCGGGCGGACGCATCGACCAGGGCGGCCAGTCGCTGACGCTCCGCACCCGCGGCCGCGTGCAGTCGATCGAACAGTTCAACGACATCGTCATCCGCCAGACCGAAGGCCACCCGATCACGCTCAACGACGTGGCGCGGGTGGAGGACGGCGAAGCGGACCCGACCACCATCGCCGGCATCGACGGCGTGCCGACGGTGCTGCTCGACGTCAGGCGGCAGTCGGGCACCAACACGGTTGAAGTGGTGAAGAACGTCCGCGAGCGGCTCGACGAGATCACGGCAACGCTGCCGCCCGGCTATCACGCCCGCGTGGTGCGCGACCTCTCGACCTTCATCGAGGCCGCCATCGCCAACGTCGAAGAGCACCTCATCCTCGGCTCGATCCTCGCGGCACTCGTCGTGCTGCTGTTCCTCGCAAACTGGCGCTCGACGATCATCGCGGCCATCGCCATCCCGACCTCAATCATCGCCACCTTCGGCCTCATCTGGTACATGGGCTTCACGCTCAACCTGATGACCATGCTGGCGCTGACACTCTCGGTCGGTATCGTCATCGATGATGCCATCGTCGTCCTCGAGAACATCTACCGGTTCATCGAGGAGAAGCACGAGGACCGCTTCAAGGCGGCTGAAGACGCCACGGCCGAAATCGGCCTGGCCGTGCTGGCGACGACGCTGTCGCTGGTGGCGATCTTCGTCCCGGTCGGCTTCATGGGCGGCATTGTCGGCCGCTTCATGAAGAGCTTCGGCCTGACGATGGCATTCGCCATCATCGTGTCGCTGGTGGTCAGCTTCACCCTGACCCCGATGCTGTCGGCGCGCTGGCTCAAATTGACCACGCACGGCAAGGACCAGCACTCGTCGAAGAACTCGAAGGTCTTCCACGCCATCGACGCCTTCTACACACGGCTGCTCGAATGGTGCATGGCCCGCCGGGCCCTGATTGCCGGCGGCGCGGTGCTCGTGCTGCTGTCGAGCATTCCGCTCTTCATGATCGTGCCCAAGGCGTTCATGGCGCCGGACGACCAGTCGGAATTCGAGATCAACCTGCGTGCGCCGGAAGGCACGAGCCTCGAGGCCACCGAAGTCCTGACCAACCGCGTGGCGGCGGCGGTGAAATCGCAGGTACCGGAAGTGGAGTACACGCTGACCACGATCGGCGGCAACCAGTCCGGCACGCGGAACCTGGCGTCCATCTACGTGCGGCTGGTGCCGATCGAAGCGCGCACCCGCGACCAGTTCGTCATCATGAACGCCATCCGCTCGGACGTGCTGCCCCCGGTGGCAAAGAACGCCCGTACCTCCGTGCAGCAGGTGGCGACCATCGGCGGCGGCGGTTCACAGAACGCCGAGATCCAGTTCCTCATCAATGGACCCGACCTGCGGACGCTCGACGTCCTCAGCGCGCAGTTGCTCGACAAGATGAAGACGCTCCCAGGCGTCGTCGACCCCGACCGCTCGCTGAACGCCGGCAAGCCGGAGTTGTCGGTGCAGGTGGACCGTCCGAAGGCAGCGGACCTCGGCGTGCAAGTGGGTGACGCCGCGGAAGCGCTGCGCTGGCTCGTCGGCGGCGACCAGGTGACGACCTACAACGAAGGCAGCGAGCAGTACGAAGTGCACCTGCGCGCCGAGGCGATCAACCGCTCGACCGAGCAGGCGATCGGCGGCCTGACCGTGCCGTCATCACGACTGGGTTCGATTCCGCTCGAGAACGTCGCGAGCTTCGCGAAGGGCTCGTCGCCGTCGGACATCAGTCGGCTGTCGCGGCAGCGCCAGGTCACGCTCTACGCGAACATGGTGCCCAACGCATCGCAGTCGGCCATCCAGGACGCCATCCAGGCGGAGTGGGAGAAGATGGCGCCAGGCGGCGACTATAAGGGGGCGTTCAGCGGACGCTCGAAGGAGTTGGGCCGCGCGGCACAGAACTTCGTGCTGGCGTTCGCACTGTCGCTCATCTTCATGTATCTGATCCTGGCGGCGCAGTTCGAGTCGTGGCTCCACCCGATCACGATTCTCTTGTCGCTGCCGCTGACGCTGCCGTTCGCGCTGCTGTCGCTCATCATCTTCAACCAGTCGCTGAACATCTTCTCGGCGCTCGGGTTGCTGGTGCTGTTCGGTGTCGTGAAGAAGAACTCGATTCTCCAGATCGACCATGCGAACCAGCTGCAGGCCGGAGGGATGAACGCGCACGATGCGGTCATCCAGGCGAGCCGCGATCGTCTGCGGCCGATCCTGATGACGACCTTCGCCTTCGTCGCCGGCATGATCCCGCTGATCGCGTCGAGCGGCATCGGCTCGGGCACGAACCGCGCTATCGGCTTCGTCATCTTCGGCGGCCAGTCGCTGGCGCTGCTCCTCACGCTGCTCGTCACCCCGGTGGCCTACTCGCTCTTCGACGACATGTCGAAGGTGCAGATCTTCGGCCGCCGGCGCGCCGCGAGCGCGGATGCGATGCCGGCATCGGCGTCCTAGAGATAACCGCGGGCCTGCGGGCCCGCTTGAAGAGAGGTGCGGACCGTCAGGTCCGCTCGGGATTCGTGCACATGAGAACTGACTTCCGGACATCCTGGCTTCCTGCCGCGCTGCTCGCGCTGGCGCCCACCGTGGCGCTGGCGCAGGCGCCGGCTACGCCACTCAGCCTCAGCATCGACGCGGCCGTGACACTGGCGCTCGAGAACAACCTCGACCTCAAGACCGACCGGCTCGACCCGCAGATCGGCGATACCCGCGTCGCCGCCGCGTCGGGGTTGTTCAAGCCGACGGTCTCCTCCACGGTGAACCGCAACCACCAGTTGCAGCCGCCGTCGAGCCTGCTGTTCCCGACCTCGACGCAGACCGACGCGGTCACGACGAACGTCGGGCTCAACCAGCGCCTGCCCTGGTTCGGCACGTCGTACACCGTCGCCTGGGACACGTCGCACACTGACAGCAACAGCTTCCTCAACAGCTTCAATCCGCTGCTGCGGTCGGGCTTCTCGGCCTCGGTCTCGCAGCCGCTGCTGCGCGACCTGTTCACCGACGCGGCCCGCACCAACCTGGCGCTGAGCCGGAATAACCGCACCATCGCCGAGACGCGCCTGCAGGAGAGCGTGGTCCGCACCACCGCGGCGGTGAAGGCGGCCTACTGGAACCTCGTCGCCGCCCGCGCCAACGTCGTCGCCCGCCAGGCCGCCCTGCGGCTCGCTGAAGAACTGGTGCGCGTCAACAAGGCCAAGGTCGACGTCGGCCAGTCGCCACCGATCGACCTCGTCTCGGCGCAGGCCGAAGTGGCATCGAATCAGGAGCAGCGGATCGTCGCCGAGACGACGGTGAAGCAGTCCGAGGACCGGCTGCGCGTGCTCATCTTCGATGCCGCACGCCGCGACGTCTGGAACATCGCCCTCGAGCCGACCGACACGCCGCCCGTCGGCACCGCCGCGGTCGACCTCGAGGCCGCGGTGACGAACGCGCTGCGCGATCGGGCCGACCTGGCGCGCGCCCGCAAGGACATCGAGAACGCCGGCGTCGCGCTGCGCCTCGCGGGAAACCAGAAGTTGCCCGACGTGCGGGTGAATGCCACGTATCAGGCGAGCGGCCTCGGCGGCACAGAGGTCCTGCGGTCCGGCGGTTTTCCGGGAACCATCATTGGGCCCGGCCAGGTGGTCGGCTTCGGCACGGTCCTCGACCAGTTGTTCACGAGCGACTACCCGACGTGGGCGGTCGGCGTGAGCGTCTCGTACCCGATCGGCCAGAGTGCCGAGGATGCGAGCCATGCGCGCAGCCGGCTCGAGGCGCGGCAGGCCGAGCAGCGGATGCAGAGCGCCGAAGGGCGGGTCATCCAGCAGGTGCGTGATGCGGCGTGGAAGGTGGAGATGAATGCCCGCCGCGTCGAAACCGCGCGCGCCGTGCGCGAACTGGGCGAGCAGCGCCGCGACGTCGAACAGCGCCGGTTCGAGGTCGGCATGTCGACCAGCTTCCTGGTGATCCAGGCACAACGCGACCTCGCCCAGGCCACGCAGAACGAACTGTCGGCGGTCCTCGCCTACGACCTGTCGCTGGTCGACTTCGAGGCGGTGCAGCAGGCAGGGCCGGCAGGCCAGACCACCGCCGCGACGACGCCGGCGACCGTCGCCGTGACGTCCACGGCGACCACCGCCTCACGCACCGCCAGCACTACGACCGCCGGCGTGTTCTAGAGCGAGGGCGCACCTGAAGGTGCGCGGCTACGACATGTCGTGAAGTTGGCGAACAACATATCGTAGCTGCCGACCTTCAGGTCGGCCGTGCCTACCCGATCGGGAACGTCAGCGGCGGGAAGTGCTCTTCGTAGCGCGTCATGAACTCCTGGAACGAGTACGAGTGGCTCTGGCCACCGAGGTGTTCCAGCGCGTAGGTCGCGGCCACGCTCCCGATCTGCGCCGCCTGGGCGTAGGGCAACCCGACGCCCAACCCCTTCATCAGCCCGCCCCGGAAGGCATCGCCAACACCGGTCGGGTCGACGATGCGCCGCGGCGTCACCGCCGCGACATTCACCAGTTCGTCATGGGTGATGATCGTCGAGCCGTGCTCGCCCTTGGTCACGATCAGCGCGTCGCTGCGCTCGAGAATCGCCTTGTCGTCGAGTCCGGTCTTCTGCTTGAGGATTTCGTACTCGTAGTCGTTGACGATGACGATGGAGGCACCGATGGCGCCGTCCTTCAGTTCGTCGCCCGACATGCGGGCCACCTGCTGGCCCGGGTCGAAGATGTAGGCGATGCCGAGCGTGCGGCACTCCTCGGCGTACTGCACCATCGCACCCGGATCGTTCGGCGAGATGATCGCCAGCCCCGGCTCGGGCACGTTGCGGAACGACAGTTCACCCGCGTTGGCCATCGCGCCGGTGTAGAACGACGCGATCTGGTTGTTGTGCTGGTCGGTGCTGCAGAAGAACGACGCCGTGAACTTGCCGCTCACCTGCTTGACGTAGGACGTGTCGACCCCTGCCGCCTCGAGCCACTGGCGGTATTCGCCAAAGTCCTCGCCAGCCGTCGCCATCAGCAGCGGACGCTCGCCGAGCAGCGCCAGCGTGTACGCGATGTTCGGCGCGCATCCGCCGCGCCGCTTGTCCATCGTGTCGACGAGGAAGCTCAGGCTCACCCGGTGCATGTGCTCGGGCAGCAGGTGTTCCGTGAACTTGCCAGGGAACGACATCAGGTAGTCGTACGCAATCGAACCGGTTACAACGATGTTCATTCGTGGATCCTTGTCGGGCGGGACGGTCGGGAGGGTCGGGTGAGTCAGGAGGGTGGTCGGGTAGGTTGGTGAGCCTGACCTACCTGACCTACACGACCTACCTGACGTACTTTCCAATAATCGGCGCCAGTTCCTGCTTCACGCTCTCGGGCACGTGGTCGTGGCGCGTGATGATGGCGGTGGCCAGTGCGTCCTTGCACGCGCACGTGCGTGTCGGACCGAGTTGTTCAACCGCGCCGGCGATCGTGCGCTGCGCGGTGAGCGCGTTCGTCGTGAGGTTGGCGATGATCAGTTCCACCGTCACCGAGTCGTGGTCGGGGTGCCAGCAGTCGTAGTCGGTGACCAGCGCCAGCGTGGCGTAGCAGATCTCGGCTTCGCGCGCGAGCTTGGCCTCCTGCAGATTCGTCATGCCGATGACGTCCATACCCCATTGCCGGTAGAGCCGCGACTCGGCCAGTGTCGAGAACTGCGGCCCTTCCATGTTGACGTAGGTGCCGCCGCGATGGACGCGGGCGCCGACGGCTTCGGCGCAGTCGCCGGCCACCGTCGCCAGATCGCCGCATACCGGGTGCGCGAAGCCGACGTGCGCCACGATGCCGCGGCCGAAGAACGTGCTGATGCGTCCCTGCGTGCGGTCGAAGAACTGGTCAGGCACGACGATGTCCAGCGGCCGGTAGGCTTCCTTCAAGCTGCCGACGGCGCTGGCCGAGAGAATGCGCTCGACGCCGAGCACCTTGAAGCCGTAGATGTTGGCGCGGAAGTTCAGCTCCGACGGCGAGATGCGGTGTCCGGCGCCGTGCCGCGCCAGGAACGCGACGCGCTTGCCGCGCAGGGTGGCGACGACATACGGACCGGACGGGTCGCCGAACGGCGTCGAGATGACGCGCTCTTCGCGGTCGGTCAGTTCGGCCATGTCGTACAGGCCGCTGCCGCCGATGATGCCAATCGTCGGGTTGCTCATGTGGTTGGTCGCAGGCCCAGCTTGCCCTGCTGCTCGGTGATGAACGCCGCCGGCACGGACGGATCGTGTTCGAAGAAGACGAGCGTGTCACGACGCGCCACGGCACGGGCGAACGCCTGCTTGGCAAACAGCGTGTCCATTGGATACAGGTCGTAGCCCATAATCCACGGGTCTGGTAGGTGCGCGCTGGTCGGCATCAGGTCGGCGAGGAACACCGCGCAGTCGCGTCCCGACTCGATCCACATGATCTGGTGGTGGGCCGTATGGCCGCCGGTGCGCTGCACGCGCACCCCAGGCATCACGTGCATGTCGTCCTCGATGAACTCGATGACGCCCGCCTCGGCCAGCGGCATGAAGTTGTCGGGCATGTAGCTCGCCCGGCTCCGCTCGTGCGTCTGGCGCGCATCGTTCCACTCGCCGCGGCGGATGTGGTACTTCGCGTTCGGGAAGCGCGGCACGACCTTGCCGTCGGCCCGGCGGGTGGTGAAGCCACCGCAATGATCGAAGTGCAGATGGCTGGCCAGCACGATGTCGATCTCGTCCGGCGCGATGCCGGCTTCGGCCAGCGCGTGGTCGAGGTTCTTCGAGCGGTCGGCGGCGTACATCCGGTAGAACTTCTCGGTCTCCTTGTCGCCCAACCCCGCGTCGATCAGCATCGTATGCGTCCCGTCGCGCACGATCAGCGGCCGCATGGTCATCGGGATGCGGTTCGACTCGTCCGGCGTGGCCTTCTTCTCCCACAGCGCCTTCGGCACGACACCGAACATCGCCCCGCCGTCCAGACGGAGCGTGCCGTCATACAGCGAGATCAGCTCGAGGCTGCCGACCGTGAAGCGGGTGATGCCGAGCGGCGCCACCGTCGATGCCGCCTGCTTGAGTTCGACGAGCACGCCGTGCGCGCTCGACGGATGGATGAAGGCCACCAGCGCCTGCTCGGCGCCGAGCCGCGGCTCTTCGTCAATCAGCCGGATGCCGCGCGCCTTCAGCTGCGCGAGGGCGGCGCGGATGTCATCGACGCGAAGCGTGATGTGGTGGAGTCCCGGCCCGCGCTTGGTGAGATACCTGGCGATCGGAGACTCGGGAGCAGTGGCTTCGAGCAGTTCGAGGCTCGACTGGCCGCTGTGGATGAAATGTGCCCGTACTTGCTGCGAGACGACGTCTTCGCTTCCATGGAGCTCGAGGCCGAGCCCTTCCCGGAAGAAGGCGAGCGAGGCAGACAGGTCGGAAACGGCGATGCCGATGTGGTCGAGATACGCTTTCATGGGGAGTGCCTATTATCACTTGCCCGGCGGGCTGCCGTCACGGCAGCGGCGACGGGGCAAGAGCGCGGGCCAGCAGGTCATGGGCCGCAGTGTAGGGATCGAGTTCGCGGGCGGCCACCCGATCGACGATACCGTCGAACTCGCCGGCGGCGAGCACCTCACGTTCGAGGTGGGCCATGAACCGCTGCGCCACCAGTTCGCGCAGCCGATAGGCGCTGCGCGAGCGGCGGCGCGCCTCCTGCCGCGGTGCGCCGTGTGCGCGGAACGCGGCGATCGCCTGGTCGAGTTCGGCGATCCCGGCGCCGGTGGTGGCCACGGTCTTCACAATCGGCGGGCGCCAGTCATCCGGCCCGTAGCGATGCAGCGCCAGGTTGGCCTCGACCGCTGACACCAGCCGGTCGGCCCCTTCGCGGTCGGCCTTGTTCACCACGAAGATATCGGCAATCTCCATGATCCCCGCCTTCAGCGCCTGCACATCGTCGCCGGTGCCTGGCACGAGGGTGACGACCGAGACGTCGGCGGTGCGGATGATGTCGACCTCGTCCTGCCCCACGCCAACGGTTTCGATGATGATGACGTCCTTGCCCGCCGCGTCGAGAACGAGGGCAGCGTCGCCCGTCGAGCGCGACAACCCGCCGAGATGCCCGCGGGTGGCCATGCTGCGGATAAAGACCTCTGGGTCCGACGCGTGCGCGTTCATGCGCAGGCGGTCGCCGAGCACCGCGCCGCCAGTGAACGGACTCGTCGGGTCGATGGCAATCACGCCGACCGTTGCGGCCGACGCGCGCAGGTGCGCGGTGAGCTTATCGACGAGCGTGCTCTTCCCCGCACCAGGCGGACCTGTCACACCCACGAGATAGGCCCGTCCGGTGTGCGGGAAGATGCCGCGCACCAGTTCCGTCGCCGACGGGTCTTCGTCTTCGATGAGGGAGATGGCGCGGGCGATGGCGCGCGGCTCGCCGGCCAGCACACGGGCGGTCAGAGTTGGCAGCTGGATCATTGGGAGAAGAGCTGGCGAGCGATGACGAGCCGCTGGATCTCGCTCGTCCCTTCACCGATCGTCGTGAGCTTCACGTCGCGGAAGAACTTCTCCGCCGGATAGTCCTTCACGAAGCCGTAGCCGCCGTGAATCTGCACGCAGTCGTCGGCGGCCTTCACCGCAATCTCGCTGGCATAGAGCTTGGCCATCGACGACTCGAGCGTCGTGCGGGCGCCGCGATCCCTCAGGTACGCCGCCCGGTAGGTCAGCAGTCGCGCCGACTCGATGCGGGTGGCGTTGTCGGCGAGCTTCCACTGAATCGCCTGAAACGCGCTGATGGTCTTGCCGAAGGCCTTCCGCGTCTGCGCGTAGCGACGCGCGGCCTCGTACGCGCCTTGCGCCAGGCCGACCGACAGCGCCGCAATGCCGATGCGCCCCGCATCGAGCACCTGCATCGTGTGGACGAACCCCTGCCCTTCCTCGCCAAGCCGCTGGTCGGCTGGAATGCAACAGTGGTCGAAGAGCACCTCGGTCGTGTCGCTGGCGCGCATGCCGAGCTTGTCTTCCTTGCGCCCCGCCCGCATCCCGGGTGTGCCGTGTTCGACGATGAAGGCGGAGATGCCTTTGGAGCCGGCGGCCTTGTCGGTGACCGCCATTACCGTCATCACCTGGCCGATGCGTCCGTGTGTGATGAAGGTCTTCGAGCCGTTCAGTAGCCAACCGTCATCGGTACGGACCGCGGTGGTGCGCATGCTGGCGGCGTCGCTGCCCGAGGTCGACTCGGTGAGCCCCCAGGCGCCGATCTGCTCGCCCTTCGCCAGCGGTACCAGCCAGCGCTGCTTCTGCGCCTCGGTGCCGAACATGTAGATGTGGGCGGCGCAGAGGCCGTTGTGGGCGGCGACCGAGAGGGCGACGGCGGGGTCGACGCGCGCCAGTTCCTCGATGCAGATGCAGTAGTCGATGGCCGACATGCCGGAGCCGCCGTACGCCTCCGGGAACTGGATCCCCATCAGGCCGAGCGCGGCGAGCGCCGGAATCAGTTCGGTGGAAAAGTGCTGCGCTTCGTCCCACTCGCGGACGTGCGGGCGAATCTCGGTCTCCGCGAAATCGCGAACCGTGCGCCGGAGCAGTTCCTGCTCGTCCGTCAGACGGAAGTCCATCTCACCCTTGAGCGTAGCACCGTCGTCTCATGGCAGGGGCGTGTCGACGCCCAGGAGGGCGATGGAGATCCCGCACCAGCATAGGCGGCGCACTGCAGGCTCAACATGCGCGCCATTCTAGAGCGATGTCGGCACGTTCATCACGAAGGGCACGAAGCAAAACCAACATTGGCTTCGTGTCTTCGTGATGACCGTTCAGTAGTAGACGGTGACGCGGAACGACCCCGAGTTGTCCTGCAGGTAGTCGTCGTTGACGCCCAGGTAGAGGCGCCCGCCGTCGCGCACGCGGATCGGGCCGGTTTCGTCGCCGATGAGGAACAAGCCGTCGCCCTCACCGATGCGGCCAATCAGCGCGCCAGCCGACCGGTTCGGCATCGGCCGCACCTCGTTGCGCGGCGAGTTGCGCTCGCCCGCCGGGCCGTCCTGCCGGCCGGGTCCCCAGCGGACGCGGCCGGCGGCCTCGACATAGATCGCCTGGCCCGACCGCAGGTTGACGCCCGTGTCGGTCCACGGCTGCGACGCCTCGACCGACACGGACCGCTCACGCATGCCGGACGGTCGCGTATCGGTGCCACGGTCATCGCGGGTGCTGTTGCGGTCGTTGTCGTAGCGGCTGCCGCCGCCCACACCGTCGAGTTCGATGCGGAGCACATCCTCGCGATCGAAGCGGACGCGTTCGCGCCCGAAGATGCCGCGCTGCCCCTCGAATTCGATGACGCCGTCGCGCACCGCTACCAGTTCACCCTGCACCCGTCGCCCGTCGCGCAGCACGAGCGTGTCGGCCTGCAGCGCCACCCCGGCCAGTACGCACGCGGCCACGAGTGCCGCTCCCTGTCGTGTCACATGAGCCTCCGTCTGAACATTCCGTAATATTATCGGCAGCAGGAGAGTTCATGCGCAGTTTCCGCCCCGCCGTGCTCGCCCTGGGCTTGATGGCAGGCACCGCCGCTCCAGCCCGAGCCGACCTCACGGCGTTCCTCGGCGCCACGACCACACCGACCAATCGCCAGGTGCGCGGTGCCGCTGCCGGCAGCGGGCTGCTGGTCGCCGGCTTCGAGTTCGAGTATTCCGCGACGACGGAGGATGTCCAGACCGGCGCCCCGTCGCTCACGCTGTTCAGCGGGAACGGCCTGCTGCAAACGCCCCAGCCGATTCTCGGATTCCAGCCGTACGTGATCGCCGGAGCCGGAATCTTTCGCGAGCGGCTGGGACCGGCCACGGAGACCGGCCTGGCGCCAAACGCCGGAGGCGGGGTGAAGATCGCGCTGTTCGGGCCGGTGCGCCTGCGGCTCGACTATCGCCGGTTCCGTCTCGGCGACAAGGCCCGCTACTCCCCGTCGTCGCGCTTCTACGCCGGGCTCAACCTGAAGTTCTGAGCAGACAAAGAAATAGGGCGAGCATGCCGCGCATGCCCGCCCTTTCGTGTGTTCGTCGCGAGTCGTGCTACTTCGCGAGGTCGTTGACCAGCGCCATGTTGAACAGCTGACCGGTCGGGGGCGGCGGGAACGCACCGATGTAGGTGTCGTACAGCGCACGCGCCTCGGCTGGGAACGCTTCAGCAAGGAGAGCGGTCAACGAGTAGTCGGCCCCCTTCACCACTGGCGTGATCAGCGAGATGTAGATCGCCGAACCACCGGGGCCAGATTCCGTGGCCTTGTAGACCTTCCAGCTCTCGGCCATCTGCTTGCGCTCCGGCTTGTCGCTGGCCTTCAGCCCATCCTTAACCTTCTGGATGAGCATCTCGTAGTCGGCCGTCTTGTCCGGCTTGATGAAGTTCATGAAGACGGCATTGTCGCCGCCGAACGCATACGGGCTCTTCTGCTGGGCCTGCGCCGTACCGGCGATTCCCAGACCGATCATCAGACCAAGCACCACCACACCAAACTGTCGACGCATCACGGCCTCCTTCACGAAAGGGCTGTTATTTTATCGTAGCTTGACGGCCAGCTGAAGCGGTCCGTCGGGCTCAGATATTAGGCAGGAAACCGCGCCCCGTCAGGGGCCGGCGCCTTACGCGGTAGCATCATCTCACACGAAGACGGCCATTACCTCATTGGCCAGAAGCATTCCTCGCCGGGTCAGCCGAAGGCGGGAACCGTCGCGAATGAGAATGCCCTCCTCGACGAATGGCTCGAGCTCGTCGCCATAGCGTCCCCAGACGTCGGCTCCATAGCGCCGGTTGATCTCGTCCAGGTCGAGACCCGAGCAGAGCCGCAGCCCGGTGAAGAGCGCATCGCCGAGGCGCTCGTCCGGTGTCAGCCGCCGCTCGTCGGTACGTAGCGACTCACCCCGCGCCACGCGGTCGATGTAGTCGGCAGTCGCCGACACGTTCTTCCAGCGGACGCCGTCGCGGGTGGCGTGCGCGCCGCACCCGAACCCGCACCACTCGCCGTCGCGCCAGTATTTCAGGTTGTGCCGCGACTCGCGCCCAGGCCGCGCCACGTTCGAGATCTCGTACTGGAACAGTCCGGCCGCCTCGAGCCGCTCCATCGCTGACAGGTACATGGTCTCGGCATCCTCGTCGGGCGCCTGCGACCAGTGGCCGCGCGCCATCTCGTCGCGCAGCGGCGCATTCGGGTAGACCTCGAGCATGTAGAGCGACAGATGATCGGGCGCCAGCGCAATGGCGCCGTCCACCGACTCGAGCCACTGCGCTGGACTCTGCCCAGGCAGCCACATCATGAGGTCGACACTGAGGTTGTCGAAGCCGGCGGCGCGCGCCTCGGCCACCGCGGCGCGGGCGCGGTCGGCGCCGTGCAGCCGCGTCAGCCGCTTCAGTTCGTCGTCGCGCAGCGACTGCACGCCGAAGCTGAGTCGATTCACGCCGGCGCGGCGAAACGCGCGGAGCAGATCGGTGGTCACCGTCTCGGGGTTGGCTTCGAGGGTAATTTCCGTGTCGGCGCTGAGCGTGAACGACGCCGCACACGCGTCGATGACCCGCTGCACATCGTCTGCCGACAGCAGCGACGGCGTGCCGCCGCCGAAGAAGATGGTGTCGGCCGCGTCAGGCTGACCGTCGCGCCGCGCCGCCGCAATCTCCTGCACCAGCGCCTCGACATAGCGCTGCTTCACCTCGGCGTCGAACAGGCCGCGGTTGAAGTTGCAGTAGTTGCAGATGGCCGAACAGAACGGGATATGGACGTAGAGGCCCAGCCGCTCCCGTTCACGGCGGCTGGTCATGGGAGGACCTGTTGCAGGTCGATCAGGTTGAACGACGACAACGCCTCCGAGTAGTCGGCGTAGGCGCGCGCCAGCGCCTCGCCGTCGAGCGCTTCGGCGAAGACGGACGAGGGGGCGTAGTTCACGCCGTGCACCACCGGGTCGAGCAGCGACAGATAGAGGACGGTGCCGGAGGGGCCGTTGCCGGTCACCTTCATCACGCGCCATCCCCGCGCCTGTTCGCGCCGACGCGCATCCGGGCTCTGCGCGAGCGCCGTGCGGAGGGTGTCGAGCACGCTCGTGAACAGCGCATCTTTGCCGGGCTTCACGAACAGCAGCAGCAGCCCGCGTTCACCGGAGAACTGCCAGTCGCCCTGCCCAATCGACTCGCTCGACGCCTCGGCGGCCGGCGCTGACGCCGGCGTCGATGCCGGAGTCGATGCCGCTGCCTGCGGACTGCGCGCGGCCGGTAGGGCCTGGGCGCTCGCGCCGAAGTCGATCACCGGCGCAAGTTCGAGGCGGTTGGCACCACGCTGTGCGAGGTAACGGCTCGCGCTCTTGATGACGTCAGCGGATGCGGTCGCGGATGCGGGTGACGGCCCGGCCGGGAACAGCGCGTAGATCACGGGGCCGGTCTTCGACACCAGCGGACCGGTTTCCTTGAAGATCGTGTAGCCGGGCGTACGCATGAACGCCGACAGTTGCAACGCGTCGGCCGCGTCGACGCGCACGAAGAACAGGAGGACTTCGGCTTTGGGCGCGCCACCGGAAGAGGGTGGTGCCGGCGCCTGGGCGAACAGCCGAGGCGTGACCGTGCACAACCCGAGGAGCAGCAGGAGCAGCCGCACCATGGGGACTATCCGCGTCCGGCTCGACCGCCGCTCCACTTGAGATCGGCCTTACCGTCGCGCAGTCCGGGTTCCCTGAGCTGGGCGCGCGCCTGACGTCCGCCGCTGCGGCCTGGTGACGGAAGCGACTTGCTCCGCATCTTCCACATCATCATCAGATCTTCCGGGCCGCCGTTGGTCGGCAGCTCGCGGTAGTCGGCGCCGTCGAGCACTTCGAAGTCGCACATTTCGTGCAGACGCGAGCGCATGCGATGGCCGATGCGGAACAGCAGGGCGTTCGGGTCAGTGTCGTCCGGAATGTCCTTGTAGTTCGACGTGAAGATCGTCAGCCGCCGCTGGTTGTAGCGGGTGTTGACGATGAGGTTCATCGTCTCTTCGACCCACTCGGAGGTCTTCTCGGCGCCCAGGTCGTCGAGCACGAGCAGGTCGGCGGTCATGACCGGACGGAGCACGTCGAGCTCGGTGGCGCGGGTCGACGGGTCGTAGGTGCTGCGGATGACGCGCAGCAGATCGCGCGTGTCGTAGAACATGCCGCGGGCGCCGCTCGTCTGGATCACCTGCTTGAGCACCGCCACCGCGAGATGGGTCTTGCCCACACCAGGCTGCCCTTCGAGGAACAGCCCCTTCGCGACCGCCGGGAACTCTTCCGCGATGCGGGCCGCACGCGCGGCCGCCTTCTTCAGTGACTCGTTGTATGCCGTGAAGTTGGCGATGGTGCAGTGCTGGTAGCGCTTGGGAATATTGGCGCTGGCCAGACGCATCTGCCCCGCCTCGGTGCGCTTGCACTCGCAGCGCACGACCTTGCGGACACCGTTGTCCTCGACAGGTTTCCAGCCAGTGTCGTCGCAGAATTCGCAGGGCATGAGGGGCAGCAGGTATCCGGATCGAAACCGAGACGGCAGTATAGCAGCCGGCGCCGCTTCACGAAGGCACGAAGACCACGAAGAGCCTGAGCTGAAAAAATTCCGTCGTGATCTTCGTGAAGTACGTAGGTGCCGACCTTCAGCTCGGCCTAGACACCGCGACCTGCCCTAGTCGACCGGCGGCGCCGGCGTCTGGGTCAGCGTCGAGGCGCGCACCAGGTCGGTTGGGGTCGACTTCACCAGCGCGGTTGACAGGCGCTGTTCCCACGCGGCGTCGATACCGCGCGACAGCTCGGTCTTCACGTAGGTCATGAACTCGTTCACTTCGGCCTGCATGCGCTCGATCTTGCGGCGCATGTTCAGAATGATTTCGACACCGGCGAGGTTCACGCCCAGATCGCGCGTCAAAGAGAGGATGGTTTCGAGCTGCTCGAGGTCGTCCTCGGAGTACAGCCGCGTGTTCCCCTCAGTGCGCGACGGCGTGAGGAGCCCTTCGCGTTCGTACAGCCGCAGCGTCTGCGGGTGGATGTCGTACTTCTGCGCCACCACGCTGATCATGAAATAGGCTTTGCCGGTCTTCTTCATGCCAGCTCCTGGCGCACGTCCGCGCCGTTGATGCGGCCGAATTCACGAAGCAGTTCCTTCGAACGTTCATCGAGTAGCCGCGGCAGCACGAGCCGCACTTCGATCACAAGATCGCCGCGGTGCCCGTCGCGCGACGACGGCGCGCCGCGTTCACTCAGGCGGAACCGCTGACCCGACTGCGTAGCCGGCGGCACCCGCAGCCGGACGGGACCGTCGAACGACGGCAGCTCGATCTTCGCGCCGAGCGCCGCTTCGTGAATGGCGACCGGCACCGTCAAGTGAAGATCGTCGCCATCGCGCCGGAATCGCGGATGCGGCTCCACTTCCACCGCGATGTAGAGGTCGCCTGCCGGTCCACCGTTCGCACCCGCGTGCCCCTTGCCATCGAGACGGATGCGCGCACCGTCCTGTAACCCAGCCGGCAGTCCGACGACGACCGACTCGGACAGCAGCTCCAGCTGCCGGCCGTGACACTCGGGACAGCGCGCCACCGCCTGGACGCCGGTGCCGCCGCACGGCGCACACGGCTTCGAGAACACCATATGACTGCGCGTCGACTTCACCATGCCGGTGCCGTGACAGGGCTGACAGGGCCCCTCCGGTATCGACACGTGCCCGGTGCCGCGGCAGCCGCGGCAGTGCACGAGGCGCGTCACCGTCACCTGACGCGAGCCGCCACGCAGGGCGTCTTCGAACGGCAGGCGCAACGTGGCGTGCACGTCGGGCCCGCGTTCCTCGCCACGCGCCGGCCCCGCCGCCCGCTGCGTGAACACGTCGGCAAAGAGATCGCCGAAGGTCGGCGCCGCCTCTCCGCTCACGCGTATCGAGAAGTCGAACCCTTCGAAGCCGAAGGTGACGGCATCGACCGTCACCGACGGGCCGCCGCCGGTGTCGTAGCGGGTGCGGCGATCGGGATCGAGGAGCGTTTCGTACGCTTCGGCGATCTGGCGGAACTGCTGTTCCGCCAGGCGGTCGCCGGGATTGATGTCGGGATGGAATTTGCGGGCAAGGCGCTTGTAGGCACGCTTGATATCAGCGGCCGTCGCCTCCCGCTCCACCCCGAGCAACAGATAGAAATCCATGGAATTGCTGATGGCGAATGGCTGACTGCAAATTGGAACTGCGCAGCACGCCGCGGCAGCGGACCGTGCCTTTCCAATCAGCAATCAGCACCTGGCAATGCTATTTGTCGTCGACCACTTCAGCGTCGATGACGTCGCCCTGCGGGCCCGACGAGGCCGCTCCGCCGGACGCGCCGCCGCCGGTCTCGCCGGCGCCCGGGCTGTCGCCGCCCGGCGCCTGGCCGCCACCTGGAGCAGCCTGCTGGTACAGCGTGGCCGCGGCCTTGTGCTGCGCCTGCGTGAGGTTCTCCATCTCGCTGGCGACCGCCGTGGCGTCGTTCGACTCGAGCGCCTTTTTCAGCGACTCAATGGCCGCGTCGATGGCCGTCTTGTCGGCCGCCTGCAGCTTGTCGCCCGAGTCCTTGATGAAGCGCTCGGCACCGTAGACCGCCTGATCCGCCTTGTTGCGGTTCTCGATCTCTTCCTTGCGCTTCTTGTCCTCGTCGGCGTGCGACTCGGCCTCGCGCATCATGCGGTCGACTTCGTCCTTGCTCAGGCCGCTCGAGGCGGTGATGGTGATCTTCTGTTCCTTACCCGTGCCGAGGTCCTTCGCCTGCACGTTGACGATGCCGTTGGCGTCGATGTCGAAGGTGACCTCGACCTGCGGCACGCCGCGCGGCGCCGGCGGAATGCCGTCCAGGTGGAAGCGGCCGAGCGTGCGGTTATCGCGCGCCAGCGAACGCTCGCCCTGCAGCACGTGGATCTCGACGCTCGTCTGACTGTCGGATGCGGTCGAGAACGTCTCGCTCTTGCGAGTCGGAATCGTGGTGTTGCGCGCAATCTGCGCGGTCATCACGCCGCCCATCGTCTCGATGCCGAGCGACAACGGGGTGACGTCGAGCAGCAGCAGGTCCTTCACGTCGCCGGCGAGCACGCCCGCCTGAATCGCCGCGCCGATCGCCACGACCTCGTCCGGGTTGACCCCCTTGTGCGGGTCCTTGCCGAAGATCGCCTTGACGATCTGCTGCACCATCGGGATACGCGTCGAACCGCCGACGAGCACCACCTCGTCGATCTTCGACGGGTCAACGCCCGCGTCGGCCAGCGCCTGCTTGGTCGGCCCGACCGTCCGCTGCAGCAGGTCGTCGACGAGCTGCTCGAACTTCGCCCGCGTCAACTTCATCTGCAGGTGCTTGGGGCCGGTCTGGTCGGCGGTGATGAACGGCAGGTTGATGTCGGTCTCCATGACGGTGGAGAGCTCCATCTTCGCCTTCTCCGAGGCTTCCTTCAGGCGCTGCAGCGCCATGCGGTCCTTGCCAAGGTCGATGCCTTCGCTCTTCTTGAACTCCCCGATGATCCACTCGATGACGCGCTGATCGAGGTTGTCGCCGCCGAGGTGCGTGTCGCCGTTGGTCGCCTTCACTTCGACCACGCCCTCACCCACTTCGAGGATGGAAATGTCGAAGGTGCCGCCGCCGAAGTCGTAGACGGCGATCGTCTCGTCCTTTTTCTTGTCGAGCCCGTACGCCAACGCCGCCGCGGTCGGCTCGTTGACGATGCGCATCACTTCGAGGCCGGCAATCTGGCCGGCGTCCTTGGTGGCCTGACGCTGCGCGTCGTTGAAGTAGGCGGGAACGGTGATGACCGCCTGGCTGACCGGCTGACCGAGGTATTCCTCCGCCGCCTGTTTCAGCTTCTGCAGCACCATCGCCGAAATTTCCGGCGGGGTGAGCGGCTTGGCCTGACCGTCGACCTTCACCGTGACACGCTGGCCGTCTGGCACCACGTGATACGGGACCATGGTCATCTCTTCGCCGACTTCGTCGAAGCGACGGCCCATGAAACGCTTGATGGAGAACACCGTGTTCTCGGGATTGGTGACGGCCTGGCGCTTCGCCACCTGCCCCACCAGCCGTTCGCCCGACTTGGTGAACGCGACGACCGAGGGGGTGATGCGTCCGCCTTCGGGATTGGTGATGACGACCGGTTCGCCGCCTTCCATGACCGCGACGACGGAGTTGGTGGTGCCCAGGTCGATGCCGATGATTTTGCTCATTGATTACCTCGAAATCCGCTCAGGGATGATATGAGCCTAAGTATAAAACCTGAGTGGAGGATGTTCAACCCTTAGTTGGTCGTTGGTCGTTGGTCGTT
>Ga0114966_10000820_pt1 | contig 29376 bp, 38 predicted proteins | sample M_130207_XF_Meta_FD_87029 | JGI IMG/M metagenome (GOLD analysis project Ga0114966, IMG submission 87029) | Freshwater microbial communities from Lake Montjoie, Canada to study carbon cycling - M_130207_XF_MetaG | ecosystem: Environmental > Aquatic > Freshwater > Lake | place: Lake Montjoie... | reverse complement strand
TACGCTGGCACGGCGACGACCGGCTGGAGCTACGGCGTGTACGAGCTGGAGCTGCGCGGCGGCCACGTCGTGTCCCACACGTTCACGTCAATGGCGCAGCTTGAGGAGCTGTATGCCTGATGCCGGGGCTACACCCGCACGAACGCCTTATTCACGATCTTGTGAACGAGTTCCGGTATAAATGGAGCGGATCACAGACCGAATTTCGCATGGCAGAGGAGTTGATCGCGCTAAATCTTGTGATCTTGGCGCAGGAGCAAACGATACAGGATCTGTTGAAGGATCGACATTTGGCATTCTATCGTGAACCCCCAAGAACGGACGCGCCCAATGGATGAAGACAACAACGACAACGTGGTCCACATCGACGACTCCGAACCAATGTTCTTCAACGACATTGTGTCGCAACGAGCCATTGCATTCGTAACGCTGGCGCATTTTTCCGAAACATCAGTGGACAAAAAAACAAAAGAGTTGACGCTCTTGATGATGCAGAAACTCATCACGTCCATCAAAACGCCATCGACGGCGGAACTCAAAACGATAAACTAGGCGACCGCCCCGGCTATCAACCGGGGCGGCGCTCTCATTTTACGATCTTCAATCCCGTCGTGGGCGGCGCTTCCAGCATGTTGCGCAGCTCCGACTTGCTGTGGTTGCGCGCCATGTCTGGCGTGGCGAAGACGTGCTTCTTGGTCATGTGCGCGCCAGACGCCAGCCGCCCCATGTCCACCCACCCGGCCTCCTTGAGCGCGTGCAGCAGCGCCGCCTGCGGGATCTTGACGCCCGCCGGAGCGGACGCGACCAGACGGTCGCAGAGCGCGAAGAACGGCGAGCCGATCACGCCGCGCGAGAACTCGCCAGCCTTGACGCGGATCAGGTCTACAAGGAAGCTCTCCGCGATGCTCATGCCATGCTCAACCAGGTTCGCCTTGAACTCGGTGAACGGCGGCGCGGCCGCCGGATTGAACTTCGACACGTCGCGGGCGTGCATCCACGCCGCGACCTTTTCGAACCCTCCGGCCTTGTACCAAGTCCACAAACGGTCAGCATCCGCCGGTTCCATCCGGGGCGCGTTAGACCAGAGGCAGAACCAGCGGCGGTCCTGCGAGGGAATGCTGATCGGCACCGGGTCGTTCGTGAACGCCAAGACGAACATGCGGTTCAGCATGTTGTAGGGGTGCAAGCCCTTGCGGTTGACGACGATCATGTCGGGCGGGGCGGCGATGACGGGCTTCAGCTTGTTCGCCAGCGCGCGGCGCTGCGCCGCCTCCGGCTCCTTCAGCTCGTTAAGGATCAGGATCTCGCTCTCCAACTGGTAGCCCCACTGCGACGACAGCGCGTCGTTGTCGATCAAGCCACGGTTGCGCAAGTTGGGGCCGCACACCGCCCAGATGAACGGTGCCCACATGCTGTCCTTGCCGCAGCCTTCGTCACCGCCGTGCAGCGCGGCGTGGTTGATCTTGATGCCGGGGTTCTGGATCTTGAACGCCATCATGTTGAGGGTGTGCTCCAGCTCCTCCGGCTCCGGCACCAGCAGTCGGCAGTGGTCCAGCCACGGCGTCACGTCACCGGGCGTCACGCCCGATACGTCCGGCCGCGCGTTGCGCCAGCGGTTGCCGTACACCTCGCCGTCACGCGCGACCAGCACGGCCTCGCCAGCGGCGTAGGTAACACCGCGCAGCAGCCGGGCGTTCATGGCTTGGCGGTTCTCGTCGAAGCAGATTGACGCCTCAACTTTGCGCCCATTGTGGATTGACTGGCAGGGAACGTGGCGATAAATCGCGTTAAAGGTGGTGCGGCCCAGCTCGCGACAGTCGCGGATGTCGAAGAACGAGTCGTCGTCCAAGATGTAGGCGAAGCGTTCGTACCAGTCGGTCTTCTCGACGCGGCCCAGCTCCTTGCGCTCCACGTCCGCGATCACTTTCGCGGCATCGTCGGAAAACATCTCGGTCGGCGTCAGCTTGGACAGCGTGTTGCTCATGTGTTCGGCCAGCAGCTCGTCGCGCAGGCCAGGATTGACGCGCGGCCCACCATTATCGCAGACCCAGCCCAAGAACGCACGGCTGTTGAAGTCCTCGCAATGGCCGTGGTAGCAGCAGAACGAGCGGTCAAGGGGCTTGTAGCGCGCTTCGATCTGGCCGTCCGTATGCTGGGCGCTGTTCGGGCAGACGACGCCCATCCAGCCCTCCGCGTTGACATTGGACAGCACCAGCCCTTGATCGTTCAGCCACTCCAAGACGCTGTCCTTGCCGGTGTCGCGCAGGCGGAAGCTCACGCCCTGCGCCGTGTCGGCCTCGGCTGGCGTCACGCCAAGCGCGGCGCAGATTCCCGGCAAGGTAAACTCGCGTTCGGGATTAAAGGAAACGAGCCTAGCCTTGAACCCATCGCGTCCGGGTTTAAGGTTAGTTGAACCCGGAATGCGGAAGTTCCGCACGGCGTTGGTCGCGCCGGGGTCGGTGTAACCTGCGGCCGCAATCGCCTTGATTGCTGCGGTAAATTCGCCCTTGGTCGGCTGGTCGCTGAAGGCGTAGCCCCACTGGAACGACCCCGGCGAGGTCTCGATGACCCACGTCGGCGGCAACGGCGGTGCCTTCGCCTTCGTGCCGACATCGTCCAGCATCAGGCACAGCACGTACTCGCAATTGGACGCGCTGGCGCTTGGCTGACCTTCGCTGAAACGGTCAACAATGAACGATCCGGTGTTCATGTACCAAGCTTCGCCCGCCTTTGGCGTGCGCGTCGGCAGGTATGCGGGCCACGTATATTTCAGCGTCCCATCGCCGTGCGTCACCTGCTTGCCGTTGTGCATGACCGGCTTCTGCTTGACCAGCAGCGGCGTCTCGCCGTGTTCGGCCAAGCCTTGGATGAATTCGATAAAGTCTCTCATGTGACCCGTTCTCCCCGTTTATTTCCCGTAACGTCTCATCGTGTGCACCTCTATGCCGAGTGGTATTCCCTCGGCCCACGTCGGTGTGGAGCACATGATCCGCTTCATCGCCTCGACCGTACGGTCGGGGTCGTCCGTCTCCAGGACGATCTCGTCGTGGACATGCAGCACGGGTTCGAACCCCTCCGCGTCCAGCATCCGCAGCGAATAGCGCAACAGGTCGTTGGCCGTCGCTTGCGTCACATTCTCGCACGCCAGCCCCTTCCAGAGCCGGGCGCGGGGCCATTCCTTCGCATCTGCTGCGGGTTTCCATGACGCCTTGGCGTAAGTGACGCCCTCGGTCTCCAGCCGCGCGAAGGGATAGCAAAGCACGCGGCCAGAAGGCAGAGCGTACCAGAGGTGCGATCCGTCGAACAAGTAGGTAATCCGGCCAGCCGTGAACTCGTGACCCTTGTGGCGCATGGCGCGCGTATACGCCTGCTCCAAATCCTGCCAGAACGGCAAGGCCCAGGTGTTCGCCTTGCGCCAGCCGTCCACCATGCGCTTGGCCTCCGGTTCTGGCAACGCCAGACCGTAGACGCGGCCCATCGCGGCGAACGCGCCGACACCGCCAGCGAAGCCACAGGCGAGTTCTTGGACTTTTCCAACCTGACGTTGGTCAGGCGTCACGTCGTCGAACTCGACACGAAACGTCGCCATCGCGTTGACTTTGTAGACATCGCGGCCGCTGCGGAACAGCTCCAGCTTGGCGTCGCCACGGCCCGACAACCACGGATTGACGCGCGCCTCGATGGACGACCAGTCGGCCACGGCGAGCCAGTTGCCATCGCTCGCCAGCAGCGCGGGGCGTAGCATACCCTTCAGCACGTCGGTCACGCGGCGGCCGTACTGCGGCACGATCTTGTGACCGCGCACCATCGCCTCGCGCGTCTCGGTCGGCTCCTTGGCGCACTTGCGCGCAAAATTGTGGACCTGCGCGCCGTAGGACGACGCGCGCCCGGTGGCAGCACCGCCAGCGAACACGAACGCGCCACGGACGCGGTGGTCCTCGTCGTCGGCCAGCGCAGCCAAGCGGCTGAACTTCGCCACGCTGGACGCCCACAGGTCGTCAGCGCACTGGATCACCTCGGCCACGTCGGGCGGCACCTCGTCGGGGTTTTCGCTGGCAAACGTCAGCAGGTTGGCGCGGACGTTCTTGTCGATGGACATCTTCTCGACGCCGTCCTTGTGGACGCTCATCAGCTTCAGCGCCTCAGGACCGACACGGTCTTGCACCCACTGACGCATCTTCGGGCTGCGCACGCTGGTGATGGCACCCTGCGTCACCTCGGCCACGATCTGCTGGATCTCCACCAACTCGTCGCTGGCGTACTTGACCGCCGCGTTGCACAGCGCCAGATCGACGCGCACGCCCCGGTCGTTGATGCGCTCGTTGACGTGGTAGTCAGCCAGCTCTTCGGGCGACAGGTCGCGCAGGCTGCGGCTGATGGCGCGCATGGCGCGCACGTCCTGCTCGCAATAGGCCACCATCTCGGCCATCAGCGCCGGATCGTCGTTGAACGTCCCGTCAGCGCGGGGAACCGACAGCAGGCGGATCAGTTGCGACCCGCGATGGTCCTTCTTCATGGTCGCGCCGCTGAACCGGCCCACGTCCTCCAGCGAGCCGGGCGCGCAGTTGGCGCGGGCTTGCGTCGCGGTGCAGTAGAACTGCGACAGCGACGGCTCGCGGATGCCTTGGTCGGGGCAGAGGACGAACCAAAAGATAAGCCGCTCGAAGGCGGCGTTGTGTGCTCTGATCTGGCCTGTGTGTTCCGCAACGCGTCGCGGAAACGGCTGGTCGGGCGTCCATGTGACGACTTCGTCGTCGTCAAAGGCGTAGGACATGCACAGCACGGACGTGGAACGGTCCTGCGCGTAATTGTAGACGCCGCGCGAGCGAAGGTCGCAGCGGCTGCGCGTCTCGAAGTCAAGCCAGAGTGTTGTCATGATTTTTCTCAGTTACTCGCGGGCGCTGCTGGGGGAGGGGCAGCAGCGCCCGCTTTCACTCTCCCTTACGCGCGGCGACGGCGACGCGAATCAGCGGGAGCTTCAGCCGGAGCGTCAGCGACGGGAGGCGCGTCTGCTTCGGTCGAACCACCATCCATGCCCATCCACTCCACGATGTCAAACACCGGGGTGTAGATGCGGCCATAGGACTTGTGCATATAGTGCTCTTTCTTCAGACGAACAACCGGGACCGGTTTCGTCTGGTCCTTCTCGACCTGGCTGGCGATGGCGAGCGCCAGCGCCTGCACAGCACGCTTGCCGCCTACGGACGTGACCGTGTAGCGAGCTTCCATGTCCTTGTCATCACCGGACACGCACTTCAGCGACATGCCGACCTGCGTCTCCCAGCCACGCTTGGCACCCGCCGGGGCGGCGTCAAGCTCTGGCAGCGGCGACGACACCGGCACCATCTTCTCGCCCAGCACGTCACCCTCGCCCCAAGCAATAAAGCCGTGGACGAACGAGAACGGGTTGATGGCCCAAGTTGCGCCGTCCTCAATTTCGGTCTGGTCAGCGCCGAACACCCAGTGTCCGGTCTTGTCCATCTTGAGGATGACGCTGCCACCAGCATCAGACACGCCGGTCTTGATGCCGCGCAGGGAGTCCGCCAGCGAGGCGGCGGAGGGAAGGTTAGCGTTGCCGAAAACAGTGAGATTTGACATTCGTGTGTTCCTTTAGATAAGTTTACCAAGAGCGGCAGCAAGCTGCTTACCGATCTGCGACACTGCCGGGCGAGGATCATCCTCGGTTGCCAGAGTGTTGCCCGTTGAGATAGACACGACGAGGTCAGCAGGCAGCGGGAGCTTCTGCTTCTTGAGCAGCTTCTCCGCCTTCGCCGGACTGACGACCGAAGTCTCCACCAATTCCTCTGTAGTCAGACCGAGACGCTCCAGCGCCGACAGCGCCACCTCGTCGTCGATCCACTTGCGCGCCGAGCGCTTCGGCACCAGCTTGTAGCCTGGCACCGACAGACCTTCATCAAGCATCTGATACGCGAGCTCGTTCACGCCGCTGATCCATGCCTCTAGCAGTTCAGCCTGCTTAAGATAGACACCAATCTGCGCCGCGTCTATGGCATGCAACTTATTTTTTAGCGCTCTATCCACAGCTCCGGTCATGACCGGGCAGATTGGCTTGGCCGCGCACCACCGGCAGTGGTCGCCAGACGAGAGCGGGGCGTCGGAGAGCATCGCGCCGCGCACGGCGAGGACCAGCTCGCGTTCGAACGACGCGATGCGTGACGGGTACGTCACCCACCGCTTGACACTGGGCGGCTGCACGATGATGCACTCGATCTCGGTCACGCCTTGGAACGCCCACATCGTGGCGGGCGTGCGCATGGCGGCAGCGGCGTAGAACATCGCCTGCGCGTTCTCTTCCACGTCCACGGCGACACCGGAGCCAAACTTCCAATCGAGGACGATGGCGCGGTTGCCCAGCCGTCCGATCAGGTCGGCGGAGCCGAACACGCCCGGCAGCGCGGTGTCGAAGCCGACGACCTGCTCAACGGCGTATTCCATCTCTTTGTTGGGGTCGATCTCGTTCAGCGCGTCCAGCGCCGGGCGCAGCTTGGCGTCGATCAGGTCTTGGTCAAGCGTGATACCCTCGTAGACCGTGCCGAGGTAGCTCTCAGGCGTGCGGTCGGTCGTCAGGATCTCCGCGATGACGTTGTGGAGCAGCGTGCCCTCGTCCGCATATTTGCTAGACGGCTTCTCTGGCATCTGCTGGACAAGCTTGACCGAGCCGGGGCAGGCCATGACGCGCTTGGCTGTGGAGCCGCCGACGATAGTGGAGTGTTGGGCCATTCGTGAACCTTTCGTGTTTTTAACAAGCCGGACACTAGACAATCTTTTGCAGTCATGCAATACCTTTTTTTGCAACGGGAGCAGAAAAATGCTTGAGAAAGAAATCGAGGCGTATTTCATCTGGACGGTCGCCCGCATGGGTGGGCGGACGTACAAGTTCAAGTCGCCCACGCTGCGCGGCGTGTCGGATCAGGTGGCGTGCCTGCCCAACGGCCAGACGTGGTTTGTGGAGCTTAAGAAGAAGGGCGGGCGGCTGGCACCGCTCCAGACAAAGTTTGCCGCTGACATGCTGGCGTTGGGGCAGGACTACGCCTGCCTGTGGTCGCGCGAAGAGATCAACGAGTGGGCGCGGGAGACGGGATGCTGAAGCTCAGACCGTACCAAGACGACGCGGCAGACTTCCTGTTCGAGCACGACACCGCCATGATCCTCGCGCCGGTCGGCGCGGGCAAGACCGCCATCACGCTGACCGCGCTGGCGGCGGCGGTGTCGGACGGCTACGCCCGGCGCTGGCTGATCCTCGCGCCCAAGCGGGTCTGCACCGACGTGTGGCCGGTCGAGCGGCCCAAGTGGGCGGCGGGGCTGACGATGGCGCTGGCGGTCGGCACACCGGCACAGCGGGCGGCGGCGTTAGCGTCCGACGCCGATGTGGTTGTGATGAACTACGACAACATCCAGACGCTCACCGACGCCGACATGGCCCGCTTCGACGGCGTGGTGTTCGACGAGCTGACGCGCGTCAAGAACCCCAGCGGAAAGCGGTTCAAGGCGCTGGAGAAGCTCCTCAAGGGCGTGCGCTACCGTTGGGGCTTGACCGGGTCGTTCACGTCCAACGGTCTGGAGGACGTGTTCGGGCAGTGCAAGATCGTCGATCAGGCGCTGCTGGGCCGGTCCAAGGGCGCGTTCCTGCAACGCTACTTCGTCTGCATCAACCGCGACTTCGGCGAGTGGTCGCCACGCAAGGGATCGTTGGAGCAGATCATGGCGACGATCAAGCCCGCCACGTTCGTGCTGGAGCCTGGTGTGTACGCCGACAAGCTGCCGCCGCTCCACACGGTCGAGCTGGCGTGCGACATGACCGACATCAGGCCTTACAACGTCATGAAGCGCGACCTGATGCTGGAGCTAGGATCGGCGCAGGTCATCGCGGCCAACGCGGCCGCCGTGACCAGCAAGCTCCAGCAGATGGCCTCCGGGTTCGTCTACCACAGCACCTCAACCGCCAGCGACAGGCCGGGCAAATTTGACGTGGACAAGCGCGCGATCTGGATCAGCGGCCACAAGTTCGACCGGCTGGTTGAGCTGCTGGACGAGAACCAGCGGGCCAACACCATCGTCGTCTACAACTACAAGGAGGAGCTGGCCGAGCTGCGCCGCCGGTTCCCGCACGCCCAGACGATTGACGACGCCCGCGCCATTGAACGCTGGAACGCGGGCCAGATTGAGCTGCTGCTGATCCACCCCAAGTCGGCGGGCCACGGTCTCAATCTGCAACACGGCGGCAACAAGATCGTCTTCGTGTCGCTGCCGTGGTCGTTGGAGCTGTACGAGCAGACGGTCGGACGCCTGCACCGGGGCGGGCAGACGCAACCGGTCTGGTGTTATCTGCTGCTTTGTAATAAGACTATCGACGAACGGATCTGGTCCGCCCTGCGCGACAAGCGCGCGATCTCGGACATAGCCCTAGAGGAACTGAAAGCATGACCCAAGACGAAGCGCGCCAACTTTGGCGGTACGACCAAGGCAAATTGTATTGGTTGATATCGCCTAACCCCCGCACAAAAATAGGCGCTGAAGCGGGCTGCGTACACGGCAACGGATACCGCGAAGTTGGCATCCGAAAAAAAGTTTACGGAGTACATCGGATTGTGTTTTTAATGTTTCACGGATACATCCCAAAACGAGTAGACCATATAGACGGTAATCCGTTAAACAACGACATCGAAAATTTGAGAGCAGCAAACAACAGCACGAATGGTTTTAACAGAAAGATAAGCGTGAATAATTCGTCCGGCGTAAAAAACGTTTCGCTGTGTAAAGCGATAGGAAAATGGAAAGTATCGCTGCTTTGCGATGGGGTATCATACTATTACGGCGCGTTTAGCTCTTTAGCCGACGCAGAAGCTATGGCTGCGCGCGCTAGACTTCAACTGCATGGCGATTTTGCGAGGAACAAATGACAATGAATTGGCGAACCCTCAATAAGAAGCTGCCGTCGCTGTCGGAGGCGGCGGTCCAGCAGTTGCTGCATGACGAACTGGTCGGGATGCGCCGGGGCACTGTCGTGGTCCGCCTGCATCAGCGGTTCACGGCCCTGCGGGCCACGCGCGAGCGTGACGAGCTGCTCGCTACGCTCCGGGCCGCGCAGCCATCTCCTTAGCGGGGGCCGCCACGCGGGCGGGCGCTAGCGTACAATTTGGAAGACGCGTTTTCAATGTCGTTGAGGACCGATTTACCGATGGGGTTCTCGGTGAAGCGTTTACCTTCCGCGACTTGTTGGTCGCCCGCGTCGCCACGGCCTTGTTCTACGCCTCCGAAATATTTCTGCATTAACGCGCGCGTAAGGATTTCTTCCGAATACGCCTTAGCGCTGTCGGGCATCATGCCTGCGTCGCGCAATTTCTGCACGCCTCGGTGAATGGACTCATGCACAAGCGTGCTATCGTGTTGGCCGGTGGACATGATCTGGTCTGTGCTGGGCGTATACGTTCCGCCCAGACTGAGTTGCCTGCCTTGCGTGACCGCTGGCGGCGCGGTTACAAACTGACGTGGGTCGTACCCGACCGCTGCCGTGGGGCTGGACTGCGCCGCGAGCCAAGCTGAATAAAGGCGGTCTGCCATTGCAGGGTCTATAGCTTGCAGCCCAAGTTTTCCGACCGCGTCGTTGTTAAACGCAGACCGCATTTCCATAAAATCTTTAGGCATACGCATCCGCGTGCCGGGCTGAAAAAACGCCGCTGAACGGTCGCCGTAAGCCGAGTCGTATTGTTTTGCGTTCGCCAGTTCTTCCGGCGTGGTCCAGCCTACCGGACGCTTTGGAACGTCCAGCATCTTGTTCTGCGGCGTTGATGAACCGAATAACTGTTCCATCCAGTTCATTTTGCCATCTCCCTAGCCTGCACTTCCACCTCGTTGACGCGGCGTATCCAGCCGCGCCCGAAGGTCTTGTAGGTCGAGAGCCGGGCCAAGAACTGCACACGCTCGCGGCACAGGTTGTCGATGACGACGCCCGGCTCGATCATGCTGACGGCCTTCAACGTGCGCGGGCCGATCATGCCGTCTGTCGGGACCGCCAGCGACGATTGCAGCGTCCTGATGGCGCGCACGGGGCCGGAGTTCACCGCGAAGTCGAACATGGCGAAATCCACGCCTGCTGGCAGGTCATCGCCACGCACGGCGTCCCAGTACCGTTCCTTGTACAGCGGCGCGACCTTGGCGGGCGTCAGCGCCCGCATCTCGGCCTCGCTCACGTCGTGGTCCACGTAGGACTCCCACGTCGCCTTGGTGACGCCGAGGTTTGTCATGCCTCCAGGATCTTTCGGATTGCAGACGTAGCCGCCCTCATGCGCGAGCATCAGCTTCAAGGAACGGTCGAAGTTGGACTTCATTTGGACGCCACTCCCTTGACCTTCTCCAGCGTGCGAAGCCCGCCCATTCCGAGTAGGGCGAAGACCAGCTCCCACAGCATCCCATCGAGCTTGGGAGGGGCCGCCAGCGCGATATGCAGGCTGGTGGCTACCCACATCAGCAGAGGCGCTGCAACGTACTGGTAAGCCAGCGCAGCGCCGCACACCCAGCCGATGAACGGACGCCAGCCCGACACGAACAGGTTCGAATTGGCAGCCTCGACGACGTTGACATCGGTCTGGCCCTTGTCCCACGCCTGAAGGCTGGAGCGCAGCTCGCCCTCCGCCTTGGCCTTGGCCTGCGGATCTGGGACGAACTTGTCGAGGACCTTGAGCGCTGCCGCGATGGCGTCGTCGATGCCGAATGCCATTATTTGTCCGCCTTTGCGTCTAGCTTGTCATCAATACGTTGAAGCATGTCTTCAATGCGTTTCATCCGCGCGTCGAGGTCCGCGCGGGGGACGTAGGTCTTGGGCAGATCGACCTCGATCCGGTGGATGTCCTCGCGCAAGTCCTTGACCGCGCCCCACAGCTCGCGGGCTAACCAGCCCACGACCGAGAGGGTGATGCCTCCGGCGATATTGATAAGCGTCTGAGGTTCCATGTCACCGGGCCATTGAGTTGCGGTTATCTTGGGGCGGCGCGAGCCGGTTAATCGTCAATATGGGCGAGCCGTAAGGTGCTGCTGCACGGGCGGCTTCCGCCGCCGCGTTAAACGGCGCACGTACCGCAGCGCCGCGTGCTGCCGTATTTGCTTTTGTAGCCATAGCTTTTTCAATAGCAGTCGCGGCGGTCGCCGGGTCAAGCATGGCTTCTGCCAAACGTATAGCCGTTGCGCTCTGGATGCGCCCTTCCAGCGCGCCCGCGATCTTATTCGCCGCCGTTGCGATCCAGCTAAAGAAAGCAGGCGTACGTGGGATGTTGCCCGCCTCCAAGGTTTTCGCTTGCTCCGCCCCGCGCTGGGCTAGACGCTTATACTCATCCGTCCGCGCGAGGTCTTGCAAGATGTTGGACACTTTTTGGCTGTCCCCAGCCTCAAGCGTGTCGGATAACGTCTGGAACCGTGTGTCGCCTGTGGCCTTCTTGATGGTAGCGGGGGCGTTGCGAACCGCAGTAGCGAACACACCCGGACGACTGACGCCTTCGTTGAGCGGGCTAGTGAGCGCCTGCTCAAGCACCTTACCGACTTCCATGACGTTGATCGGCTTGCTTTCAGCGGCAAAAGTTTCCCGCGCGGTCTTGTAGCCCGGTAATTTGTTCTCCATCCACCCGACAAATTGATCGCGGACGGATTTAATAGTCCTTTGTTCGGCCCTTTCCGCCGCCGTAACACCCGGCGAGGATTTTATCATTTCGTCTAGCGCGAGCTTGATGTCGTGCAAGCTTTGGCCGGGATATGTCGCAAATGCCGCTGGCGCTTCACGGGTAAGGGGCTTGCCATCCGGCCCCATAACCGTGGATGTAACAGTCTGCGCCGGAACGTCTTCGCCTGTTTTGAACAGCCGTTGCTCATTCGCGGCGTTTTTTTGCGCCGTTCTGACGGCGTCCTGCATAGCAGGCGTCTGAAGCATACGGGCGAGCTTTTCATCCGCCGTAACTTCAACGGCCATTGGCCCTTCGTAATTAGCCTTGGCGTTGGCCGCGCGTGTCGTGCGGGCCTGTTCAAGGTTAGCGGGCGTCTCAGCGATAGAACCAATAGACTGCTGACGAGCGGCGGTCTGCGCGGCTTCCAATTCCGCTGCGGCTGTAGGCATATTTTCTTTAAGCAGCCGCTGCTGCAACGCAGGGAACTGCGTGCCGCTGACGCCTGCGCCCGCCAACACTTCGGCGGCTGTAGGCTTGCTGCCGGGCACAATGACGTTACCTTCGCCGCGAAGCGCATTGACGTACGCCGCGCCGCGACCTTCCAAAGCCGGAACAAGCATGTTGGCGCTAGGCGTAAACAAGTTAGACACAGCCGTGACCGGACGCGCCAAGGCGTTCCCGGTAACTTGCAGCGCGTTTGCGGTGCCTCGGATGGGGTCTGTAAGCACGCTCGCGCGTTCGAGCGCCTCGGCTATGCGCCCAGCGGGCGCAACCTTAGCGCCCAAGCCAAGCCCAAGGGACAAGTCAGCCAGAACCGAAGTCGGCTGCGTAGCCAGCTTCTCCAAGAATTTCTGCTTGTCGCCATACGCCGCGTATGAGTCAATGAACGCATCCGCCGTCGCTTTGGCACGGGCTTGCAATTCGGGATTGGCTTGCTCTGCAAAAGGCGCTATTGCGCGGCTAAACGCCAACGTATGGGCGGGAAGCACAGCCTCAGCGGCTTTAGTGAACAGCCCCTGCGGAAGATCGCGGGCAACGGTGTTGAACGCGTTAGTGGCGCGCTCACCCGCGCCCGGCGCACCCACTGAGGTGTCTATCGCGGAGAACATTTGCGCGGGCAGCACGGCCTTGGCCGCAGCGCGCGGCACGCCAGCCGCCACGTCCAGAAGACCCCCCGCCATATGCACGATGTCGCCCGGCAACGCTTTCACGCCTTCTAACGCCGCACCGGTCAAAGTGCGTTCGTTAGACGGGGCTTTCGGAACTTCAAATTCAGCAAAAGGGTTTGCGGAACTTGGCGCGGCTTCGCGCCCGCCCACAGCTTTGCGCGGGCCAGCCGGAACTTCAAATTCAGCAAAAGGGTTTGCCATTTATTTCCCCAGAATTGCTGCGGCAGCGCCAGGACGGCCAAAATGCTCATCAAAAGCCTTAGCCATAGACGGATCGTTGCGCAACTTCTCAATCGCGCGGGGATCAATACCTATGGCGATAGACGGAGTAGGTGCGGGGAGGTCAAACTGGCCTTTATATTTTTCCATCAAAGGCCCGTACGTGTTTGTGTAATTGGACCGCGTACGGTTCATAAGACCTTCGGCTCGATTGACGATGATCTTCATCTGCCTATCAAGCGTTTTTGCGTCCATATTCGTAAGATCCAAGGACGCGACTTGGTCGGCCAAGATTTTCCATTCTTGAACCGCCATGCTGCCGATAGACCCTGCGCTGGCTTTGGACATCGCGGTTATCTGACCAACAACGTCGTTAAATTTTGTTTGCGCGTCTTTTGCTGACGCGCTGAGGTTAGGCGTATATTTTCCCGTGTAGCCAGAAATTGCGTTTTTAGCCTCTTCAGGCAACGCCAAAACATCTTTGGCCGCGCGAAGCGTTTCCTGAAGCGTCGCCATAGACTCCCCGGCGTTGGCGCGGGCTTCGCCTACATCCGTGCGCATTTTCTGCTCTTGAACGGGGGTAAGTATCTGCGCGGCTTCTTGCGCAATCTGCGCTTTACGTTGTTCCTTTTGCGCTTCTTGCTGTTGGATAAACTCGCCTGCGCCTATCGGGGCAGCGCGTAAAGTGTTTTTTGCTCCCGCTTCTGTTGTTGGCGGCGCAACCATAGCATTGCCCACCGCTGGCGCAGCCGCGCCGGGCATGTTGTTGACCGCAGCATTAGCCCCGGCTGCGCTGGGCTGCATAGGAGGAAGACCAAGACGCGCTTGCGTAGCTTGCATGGCTGCAAGCCGGTCAGGGTTCATAGCCGCCGTAGCCGGGCCAGTACCCGCTCCAGCGCCGGTATCCGCACCTTGCGGTGCAAACGGGGTTATGCCAAGTTCTTTTGCGCCCTTGCCGGGCGTGTATTCGGCGGGCACGCCGCCAATTGTGGTAAGTTGAGGCTTCATACTTTCCCGAACAGACTGGGACGTAGCAACCATATGGCCTTGAAGTTTACCTGTTGGGTCTTGCGCCCATTGTTCCGGCGTGGGAAGATTTACACCATTGGCTTTATAGGCTGGGCCATGCACCTCAAGCCAGCTTGCGTAAGACCGCGCGTCACCCGGAGGAATAGCCGCCAAACGATTTTGTGCGTTTGTATATGCCGCCTCGCCCATTGCTTGATAGGTTTGCGCAAGACTAGCGTTAGTACTGGCCGTGTCCCGCTCTAACTTTTGCGCTTGCCGAACGGCAACTAACGCGGCGGTGGCGTCTTTAACCCCACCGGCTTGACCTAATCTATTGATGGACGCGGGGTCATCAAGCCTAAAATTAGGGTCCGCAAATAGCTGCTGTGTGTTTCTGGCGGCGGCGTTTTTGCGCGCAAGCGCCTGCATTTGCATTTCCTGCAACTGCGCTTGCTGCATACGCATGGCATTCTGCGTAAAGTCAGGAGCCTGAAAAAGCTGCTGCTGCGGGATCGCGATATTGTAATCAACCATTGGTCAGACCCTCATTGCCTAGCCATTGCCGCAGTTCGGTCTTTGTAAGCCTGCATATTGTTATAGCCCATGTACGCGTTCAAACCGCCGCTCAACGCGTTCGACAGCGCGTTCCCGGTATTCATGTACGCCGAGGCGTTTGCTGCGCCCGTCGCGGCCGCAGCTTGCCCCAGCCCCTGCCCCAAGTTGCCCGCTGCGTTCGTCAGCGTGTTAGCGGCAGTTTGTCCAGACCCCATGAGGCTCTGGAGCGGGTTGAGCTGGTTGGCGCGGTTGGTCTGGTAGCGGTTGTAGGCGTTGCCGTACTCTTGGCTTGCCATGTTCTGACCGTAGTCCGTGATGCCTTTCAACGTCGAACCGGACGACAGCAGACCTTTTGCGGCTGCCGAGTTTTGCAAACCCTTCATGCCTTCCGACAGACGAAAGGCGTAGCCGGGGTCTGCCTGATAGTCGGCCATGCTAAAGTCTTTGGCATACTTGCCAAAATTGGGATCGTTTGGGTTGACCGTAACGCCAGAGCCCCCGCCGGGGTTGAGGCCCAGCAGGGTCATAAGCTGGTTCTGCGCCGTCATGCCGCCCTGACGGAACGGTTCCTGAAGCGCCGTTTGCTTGTCAAACATCTCCCGCTGCACAGCAGCGGAGGCGTCAATGCCCGCCTTCTGCGCGTCAGCGGCTTTGCTTGAGCTGTAGATGGACGCGCCAGCGCCGACTAGTCCTGCTCCGGCAATTGCGACTGCGACCATTTTAAGCCCCTATCCATTTGGAATAGTACGTCTCGATAGGCTCCAAGCCCAGATACCGGAACAGACTGCCGCAGTCTTTGTGAAGCTTGGAGCCGTAGAACATGCGTTGCACGCCTCGCCTTTTCGCTTCTTTTTCAACCGCCCGGAACAATTTTACGCCCGCAAACCCGCCCCGAATGTCTGGGTGGGTCCAGAAGATGTCCATCGTCAGCGTCAGACAGGTGCTGTAATGCAAGCCGGGCGCGACGATCCCGACAAAATAGCCTACTAGCCGCCCTTTGTCACGCAGGGTTATGACCATCAGTTCGCCAGCGGCCTCGCGGGCGGCGTACACGTGATACTGCGGCGCGAGCGGAACTTTGTCCTTGTTGAGCGCCAGCTCCTCCCAGTGCTGCGGGAAGAGCGGCTGGACCTCCACGACGAACTCAGACCACGGCTCAACTTGGGTGGTCAGCATCATGCGCTCCGAATGTCCACGATGCAGACGATCCGGTCGTCGGCGCTGTTGTTCACCACGGAGTGTTCGGCCTTGTTGTTAATGAGCCAAATGTCGCCGGAGCGGAAGTTCACCGTCTCGTCTTCAATATTGAACAGCGCGCCGGGCAGACTCTGGAGCGCGATCTGGTAGCGGGTGTAGAACGTCGCGGGCGCGCCGGAGTCCACGTGCGGCGTGATAACCGCCCCCGGCGGCAGGCGCGTGACAATGCAGCGGCCAAGCTGCACACCGTTGACGCGGTGGATCAGGTCCAGAATGAGTGCCCGCAGCGGCTTGAGAACGTCCCACGCGCGGTACGGCTGCACCTGGATGTCGTTGACGATCTCGCCAGACGCGTCGTTGAACATGAGCCAAATGTCGCTGGCGGCTGCGTGCGCCGTCTCGGCGTGCGTCGTGCGGAGCGTGTTCTCGTCCCACAGGTCTGGATTGACCATGAGCGCGTGCAAGACCGGGGTAACGTCCACACCATCTGCGATCTTGAGGAAGTTTTTCACAGGGCTCACTCGTAAAAGATGTTGACGATACCGGCGTCAAACGTATTAACGCCGCCCGCCGTCGTAAGGCGTACGCGGTCAAGCGCGCCGCTAAGCGCCAGTGTGCCGCCGCCAACGCACCCCGCGCCGGTACCATTGGACGAGCCAAACGCAACAGTTGCCACCCATGTGGTCCCAGTCACATTGTGCAAAATTACCGACCCTTGCCGTGTTGAGTTAAGATCCGCATTGCGGGACCCTAAAGTAAACCCCGCTGTGCTTACGTTAGCTGCTGTGCCCCCGGAGTCAACGCTGCCAGTGCCACTGGCGTACCCGCTGGTAACGACTGAACCCGCGCCGATCTGCAACAGAACTTCGCTAGAACCGTTTGTAGACACGCCGGACAATATGACCGTGACGCGCTTAACCCACGTCGGGATGGCCGTAAAATCAACGGTTGTGCCCGACACCGTGATGGCTGTTGCGGCCACAATTTTGGCTGTCGCCGTGTAGGTGGACCCGTCCGTGCTAAACGGCACCTGCCCGATTACGGTCGGGGCTGCAATAACCGGAGCCGTGCTTGCCCACGTCGTGCCATCGCTGGTCAAAACGTTCTTGGCTGTACCGGGCGCGATCAATTGCACGGTTGAGATACCGTTTCCCACAAGGACCGAATTGGCCGTGAGCGTAGACCGCCCCGTGCCGCCACTGGCCGCGCCGAGCGGCGTGGACAGGCTGACGATGTTGCCGTTGGTGATGGAGCCACCGTAGATGATATTGTTGATGAGCTGAAACGTCGTGCCGTCGTACTGCACCCATGTCAGCTTGCCGATCTGGATGTCGCCAGCCGTCAGCGTCGCGCTGCCGTTCTTGGTGATCGACTTGGCCGCAAGCCCATCAATGCTGAGCGTTGCGGCCGCCGTGTTGCTGTTGGCCGCGATAAAGGCGTACGTCGCGCCCGCTGCGTAGGCGGTGAGGGACGGCGTCGCCACCGCTGCGATGGCGTTCGTGCCTGTGACGCTGCCCAGCAGCGAGTTGATGCTGTAGGGGTCGTTGATGGCTGGAAGGCCGTCGTAGGTGCCGACCAGCACGTCCGTTGAAGTCTTAACAATGAACTTGTAGAGCGACCCGGCCACCAGCCAAGTCTCGTTGGCCGTGCGCCCTGCGGCGTCCAAGATGATCGGGTTCGTGTTGGCGACCGCACCGGTTGAGGTTGTGTAGGTGGCCGCTGGCGTGGTCGTGCCCGCCGCGTAGGTGTAGACCTTGCCGCCGGTCAGCGGGTTGCCGTTGTCGTCGAAGAACTGCGCTCCAGCGCCAGCGAAGGATGACAAATTGTAAGAGGTCATGTGTCCGTCCTATGCTATCTGGGTCACGTTCAGAAGGATGCTGGCGGCAGACGGCGCGGTTATGGTCGTGTTAGCAGCAATCGTACGAAGCTGCGCTACCCCGCCGAAGGAATTACCGTAAAATTCTATATACGCTGCGGCCGGAAGTTGCAACGTAAGGTCAAGGGTGTGGGTGCTGTACGCCTGCGCGCTGCTGCCCGGTCCGAACACGGTGACGTAGCGCAGGGAGCCTGGCACGTCCACGCCGCTGACGCGCGCCCACAGGGCGATGGTGTACGCCGTCGTAGTGTTGAGGTTGTAGAGCTGGAACGAGGCGTTGATGGAATACAGCCCGGCGTTGGCGACCGTCACCTGCGACGATGCCACCGACACACCGCTGCTCAGCGCGGTGTCCGTGATGGACACCTGCGTGGTGGTGTTCGACACCCACGTCGTCGTCTCAAACCCGCTGAACGTCCCGTAGGCAAACGAGGTTAGCCGCACGATCTGCTCGTAGACGAAGTTGAAGAACCGGAACCACTCGCGGGTGATTAGCCCGCCTTCCTTCTCGGTTATCGGGACGCGCGGTGCCGGGATCTGGCTGTCGTTAAGCATTGGTGCCGCTCGCGATCAGCTCCGCGCCCATGATGTAGATCGGCACCGGGTCCGTACCGGATATCTCGTACACGCGGTCGCGGATCTTCAGCGTCATGCCCAGCCTGCGCCAGAACACGCGCTTGCCGTACTCGCCGATGGCCCCCATCGAGGACCAACGCTCGCGGCTCCAGGTATGCCCGCCGTCGTCCGAGAAGCGCATCATGACCTGCGGGTCGCTGCCCTGCCCGCTGTTGAGGCCCACGCCCGACTCGCAGTCGAGCTGCAACGTGTGGTTAGCCACACGCTTGAGGTTGTTCTGGCCGGTCGGCAGCGCCCGCCACGAGCGCAGCCACCGCTGCGTCTGGTCGTCGTCGGCGTAGAGCGTCAGATCGTAAGCGTAGAGCTTGCCGTTCTGGTAGTCGCCTACGATGGTCTCGTCGCTGAAGAACATCTGCATGGACGCCCGCTGGCGGGTGAAGGCCCCATCGTTAAAGCCCGCCCGCTCATGCCACGCCTGTGTAGCTACATCGTAGACCCACGTCGCGTTGGCGGACGGGAACGACAGCACGTAGAAGGCGTGGCCGTCCTGCTGGTAGGTGTAGGCCGTAGCGTCGGCGATGTTGGGGTATTGCTGGATTTGCCACTCGACCGCGTGCGTGCTGACGCGCACGCCCGTGTAGCCGTTGGCGCGGTAGACGATACCTTTGCCGCGCGCGTCAGCGCCCAGCCAGAACAGGGCGTTGTCGAGCTTGGCGACCGAGAACGTCGCAGCGCAACCGATCTCGTTGAACGCGCCTTGGATGCGTTGGAGCGGGAACGCGGCCGCACCGGAATTGTACCATACCTCGACCGAGTTGGTGCCAAAAAGCCACACTTCGGAATGATCCACAATCGACGAGATCAGGCCATCCGGGTCGCCTTCGGCGCTGGCAAAGTCCAGCGGATCAATTGACGTGCCGTCCAGAAGCTGCGTGACCCACACCTTTTGGCTGTTGGGTTCAATGAAGACGAAGTATCCGTCCAGATACGAGACGGTTAGCGCGCCGGGAAAGTCCGGGTCGGTGATGGCTCCAAACGCCAGCGTGCTGTTGTTGTAGATGTAGCTGGGGCCACCGCACGCGATAAAGAGCTGGATGCCGTTGTCGGCCATCGACACCGGGCCGTCGTTGGCGACCGTACCAAGCAGCACGGTGTTGTACGCTGGGTCCATGCGGTACAGTTCGTTGCCCGACACGACGTAGGCGTAGCTGCCGTAGGCATGCAGTCCTCTGATAGGACCAAGGCCCACCGTCGCCAGTCGACGCAGGCCGGGGGCGCGTTGGAGGAACGCAGGCTGCTTGCCGCCTTCGGGTACGATCTCTGGAAAGAGATTGACCATACGGTTGTCCGCAGCGTTGACGCTGCGGGCTACGTACGCAGAGCCAAGGATGGGCGTCTGCATTAGTAGTTTCCTGCAAAAATATTAAATCTTTGGCGTGTACCGACGATGCTGTAGGGCAGCGCCATGATGTCGTCAGGGTTGTTGATGCGCTTCAGGTTGCGCTTGGACGCCATTGCAATGCGCGACACCGTAGGCGGCGGCTCGATGCCGAACTCCGGCGCAAACTCGCAGGCCAGATTGTAGCGGAACGCACGGAGGTAGCCCGGCGGGAAAGACAGCGCGGTAGACAGCAGCGCGGGCTGCGTCAGCTCCTCAACCGAGACGAAATGCCATTCCAGCACCTTGGTCGGCACCGGGTAGACGTACATCTCAATGTCGGGGTAGCTCATGTTGATCCAGATCACCTGCGGGTAGGTGCTGGTGACAGTCTTGACGGCGATGCCATCGTACTGCTGCTGGTTGATGATCTTGATGCCGTAGGAGATGCCGCTGGCCGGGTCTTTGAAGTAGGTGGAGTCGTCCAGCAGGATCGGGCGGTTGCCGACAAAGTCGCCGGTTGGCCCCAGCGTGCGCGAGATAAGGCCGGGCAGCCAACTGAACACCTGGTCCTGCGTGGAGAACACGGCCAATCGCTCGGTGTTCCACGAGTCAATCATCTGGTTGAGCGCGTTCAACGCATCCTGCGACGTGGCCGCAGACGGGGTTTCGCCTTCGGCTAGGACGCCGAGAAGACGAAGCGCGCCATTAATCTGATCGCCCGCTGTCGTTGTCATCTGCCGCTACTTCCTCAACCGAAGGACGACGCCCGCGCCGTCTGGAGACCAGTTCGTTAGCCGACGCACTTACCGCAGGCTGGCCGGGAGTATAGCGCGTCCAGCCGTTCTCTTCATCATAAATCGCTTCAAGGTCCATCGTGGCAACCTTGGTGCCGTGGTCCGGGTGGCGCAGATAGATGTGCATAAAATTTCCTGTAAAGGTGGCCCCTGCCGAAGCAGGGGCCGGTTTGCTTACGAGAGAGCGTAAAGCGCCCAAGCGCCGTCAGACGTTTTACGCGCACGGAAGCCGCGCACGGTGCCAGCCGTGGCCGCAACGGTCATAAGACCCTGCGAGCCGCTGCTGCCGATGGTCCAGCCAGTGTTGGTGGTCACGGTGATGACGCCCGCCGTCGTCGTGTTGATGACGCGGAAGTCAAACGTCGAGCCGGGCTTGGAGTTCGTCAGCACGGCGTCGAGGTCGGTCGCCAAAGGCAGCGTGTAAGCGGCCGTTGTCGTCGGCGTGCCGATGATGATGCCGTTGAGCAACTGAGCAGCCGTCAGCGTGGCGCTGTCGGTTGCCGTAGTCGGTACAAGGGCAACGGTGAGTTTAACTTCATTCAGGTTGCCATCATTAAACTGATAGCCACCGCCAACAGAAGGGAGAGCCATGTTAAGAGCCTTTCAAGAAAAGGAGGTGCCCCCGGCGTTGGCCGGGGGCGGGTTAGCTTAGCCCCAGAGGCGAGTGGCCATCTGCGGGCGGATTGTGTTGAAACCGTACAACACGTCAATACGACACGGCATACGGTCGTTGTTGATGTCGTACTGGCGCACAATGCGGAGCGAGATGCCGTTGTGGACCTGACGCGAGGCCATATCGACGCCCTGCGGAAGCAGAAGGTCGGCGGTGGCGAAGGTGATCGCGTCCTTGTGGTACACAAGGTTCTGCGGGTAGTAGGTGCTGGCCGAACCAAGCAAGGTGACGGCAGCGCCGGACGCGGGGAACGAGTCAACGGTCGCGAGGGCGTTCGTTGAGGTGTAGATGGCAGGAGAGAACGTGACGCTGGTAAACGCCGTGCTGGCCGAAGTGACCGTGTTGGTCACGACGAACTGCTGGAGCGAACCAGTGGACTCACGAACCTGCGGGTTGACCGCGTACACGTTGGCAATCGTAAAGACATCGCCGGGGACGAGGGTCTTTGCGTTGGTAGCGCCAGAGAACGAGATCGTGCTGATGCCCTGCGTAGACAGGGTGGACGTGACCGTGAGGGAGTCGGTACGCACGGCCGAGCCGGTCAGAAACTGACGGATCGACTGGGACATGTTGACTTCTTCAAGGCCGAGGATGCCTTCGCCCATCATGCCGTTCTTGAACTGGCGGCTGATGGTGGAGGTCGGGTTGAAGAGGCCCTTCATGCCTTCAACAAGGCCAGCGTTCGCAGCCGGGTTGACCGTCGCGTAGCGCGGGGACATCGGAGTGGCGAACTCGTTCAGCTTCTGCTGGGCCTGAAGCAGGACAAGCGAAGTGGACGGGACGGTGCCGGGCGTGCCAACCGAATTGTAGATCGACTGGAACGAGTTGGCGACATCGGCGTCAATGCTGGACGCGAGCTGCGAGATACGCGGCTTGAGCACACGTTCCGCAAAATCGTCCAACTGCATCGTCAGCTCAGCGGACGTGAAGTTCACGCCGATGTGCTTCTGCGAGGAGACGGTCAGGGTCGTGAACTGCTCGTTGTCGTCCTGAACCTGAAGCGCAGCGCCGTCCGTGACCAGAGCGCGGTCGGGCAGGCGAATGCGGAGGGTCGAGCCGATTTTAGCGCCTTCAACGGCGAACGAGTCGTCGTACTGGCGGTTGACGTTGCGGGTGATGACCAGGTTGTTCTCAAGGATTTCGAGAGACTTCCGGGTGATCATGTCGATGGTAAGAAGGCTGTTAGCCATTGTTTTACACTTTCAAGAGCTAGCGGTTGCGCTGCGCTTCCTGCTTCTTAATCTGACGCATACGCTCGGCTTCGATCCACTCCGACGTGCTCATGTTTTTCACTGAGCGGGGGTCGGTGGTATCGTAAACCTGCTTGCCAGACGATCTGGCATTTGCAATCGGATTAATAGGCGCGGGAGCATTTGAGGTCTTTTTAATCGGAGGGCTTGCAGCCAGTTTGGCTTCAATTCGACCGATCTCTCGCGCTTGCAGGATGGGCGGAAGGGCAGCGATACGGCCAGCTTCCTTCGGGTTGGACCCAAGCCAATAGATGACATCGGGGCCGTTGTCCGAAGACTGGATCGTCTGGGCCATCACGTCCGTGACGGGGAGGTTTGGGTTGTACGCGACCTGTTCGAAGTCGTCGTAGCGGACCCGCGCGTCCTCTTCCTTTTCGTGATAGACATCCAGAAGCTGAGCTTGCTGCTTTGCTGTCTCGCGCCGGGCCAACATCTCTTGAGCTTTGCGTTCCGCCAACGCTTCCGCGTAGGCTTGGGCATTGTCAAAATCGTTAACGTCGGGCGGTGTGACTGAGACGGCCTTTCGGGCCTCAAAGTCCGCAACGCGCTGGGCCTGCTCTCGTTCCCACTTACGCTGTTCGCGTGCAAGACGCTTTCCGACAATGGCGTCAAGTTCTTCCTGTGTGAAAGACTTTGAGGCTTCCGTCGTGGATTCATCCGGCTGGGTATCAACAGGAACAGGAGCTGCCGTGGCTTCTGCAACCGGCGCGGTGTCATCCGCTGGTAGGTCTAGAGCTTCATCGCTCATATGCTGAGTGTCCTTTCGGATACCTGGTGAACCTCACCAGTACGGTTAGGGCTTGACATTACGACAAGGCGTCGTCGGCGTCAATAATCAGACCAGCTCTTCAACCGGCGGCACAGGCTCCGGCGCGGGCGTCGGGATGTTCCACGGCAGGGGCGGCGTGACAGGCTTGGACGTGTCCTGCTGGGCGGCGATGGCCGCGTCGCAGTCGGCCTGAGCCTTGGCGATACCGTCCGGGCCGAGCGCGGTGGAGCCCCAGCCGTTGACCTGATCGAGCGATAACTGATCGTACGGGGTAAACGGTGTCCCGGCGACGTAGGTCGTGTCAACCGAGCCGTATGCGGCGGCGTTGTACGTGCCGTCCGTGGCTGACAGCACCCAAGCAATCTGAAAGACGACGTTGGTTTCGCCCTCGGCTTCCGGGTACGCCGTCATGGAGTTCACGGCCCACTGGTAGGAATTTGTCATTCTGTCGGCTCCACGGTCTGGGACGCTTTGGCGGCCTGTTCCAGTTTCTCAAAGAGCACAACGGCGGCTTTGGCCCCCTGAATGCCTGTCGCCTTGACGGCTGCGTCCAGCAGTGCGCCCAGCGCGTTGGCTTCTTCGTTGGTGAGGTTAAGCGTGATCATGTCAGGTTCCGTTAGACGAGGCAGGGGACGCGGTATGCAGTGCCCGTGCTGTCGTAAATGGTGATGTAGCCTGTTGGCACAAGCGCACCGGCTGTGTAGGCTGTGTCGGTGGTCAGTTTGCCCTGCACGGACGCAAAGGCGCTGTCGTCAGCAAGGCGGGCCTGAAGCGTGGTACTGGAACGTTTGAGGGCGGGGAAAGACGAGGTAGCGCCAAGAAATTGAAACAGACCGCCTGCCGTAAAAGCCAACGACGGGCCAGCTTGAAATTCAAAACGTATCGCGTTAGATGCGCTCCCATTTCCAACATATAAAAATGAAACGTACCCAATATTATAAGTGCTTAAGTTGCGGCCAAACCGAAGCGTTGTTTGTAGGTCCCCCGCCACCATGCTTGGAGAAAGAATATCAATGCCAGTACTATACCCACCACTTGAGGTATTGTTTTGAACTACAAACGAGGCCGCGCCAGCACCCACTGAAGTTGTAATGGAAAATGGAAAGCCCGACGAAATTTGAGTTGGTGCAATCGTCAGCGCCGTGCTCAACGCATTCTGCGCCGTGCCAGAAATACCAGCCGGAGCCACTTGGAAGATCAGCGAGCCGCCAGCCCCTGTGCCAGTGCCCTGCGAGCCGGTGATCGTGAAGGCAGCGCCAGCGGTGTTACTCGTCCCCGCCACAACAGACTGAACGGAGAGCGTCTGGGCAAGGGCCGTGGCTGCATCTGCGGCTCCAAAGCGAAAGTTACGTATCGCCCCGCGAGAAAAGGTAGTGTCGGAGTTGAAGACAAGCGCATCGCTAGACGCGGCGTTGCCCAGTATGGTTGTAATTGCCGTTGTAACCCCGTAGACGGACGGGCTGGCGGTTGCCTGACTGTCCGCACCAAACAGGAACCCCGTCGTCGGCAGCGACGTATCGGGCGTGAGGGTTTTAAGGTTGATGTCCGTCATGTGTTAACCCCAAGTCAAGAAGTTGCCGGTGTCCCAGACAAGGTAGTTACCCGCGCCCCAGACGAGGCCGTTGCCGCTTGGGCCGTAACCAACATTGCCGGTTGCCAGCGACGTAGACGCCAGCAAACCAAGCCCAAGGCCGTTTCGGACGGGGATGCCAAAGCTCATCGGATGTTGATCGGCTTCGCGTACAGCGTGCCGCCCGTGCTGACCTGTATGGCGCTGACGCGCCAAGGCGCGCCCGTGCCGCTAGGTACGACGAAGGGGACCGGCGTGTTGGCCGGGAGCGGTGTGCCGTTGGCTGTCGTGGCGGTCACGCCCTCGCCAACCAAGATGTAGCACGCCTGATCGGACCAGACGACGACGCCCTGTGGGCCAGCGGGCCAAGTACTAGTCGAGCCAGCAGTGCCGGTGTAGGACACCGTGCGCGCTACAAACTGGTCGCCAATAAGCGGGTTCAAAAGTTCCATATCAGAGCCTCACGCCAAGAAGCGAAGTTTGTAAAGGGTCGTCAGGTACAGACCGACGATCTCGTCGATGATGTTCTGGATGGCCGTCTCGTCCTTGTTACAGACCTTATACCGGGCGTCTTCAAGCTCAGCCAGGCTGTCGGTCAGGAACTCCACGATATTAGATGTCTTTTTGGCCGAATGCAACGTGATGGGGCCGACCAGCCCGTGTCGGCCTTGGTACGCCTCAGCAAAAGAGTCGGCCAGACCGACAATCTCGTCGTAGAAAGTGTTCAAGGCCATGTGTTTGGCAAAGCTGCGCGTGTTCAGGTGGACGGAATGGGCCACATCCCGCGCCAAGAACATGCAACCGATGAATTCAGCGGGTTTCATTGGCCTTGTCCCATCATTTCAGGCTGCGGAGGCGGTCCAGCAGGCGGCTCACCCATAGGCGGCTGACCCATCTGCGGAGGAGCTTCAGGCGCTTCGCCCATTTCGTTTTGTTCCAACTGGCTACGAGACGGCATCCCGCTGACCAAGTCGCCTGTATCAATCGCTGCGTGGATTGTCCCCATGACGATGTCATGTATCTGCTCTTCAGACATTGAAGCCTGCACCGCAGAAATTCTCTTAGTTTCAGCATCATATGCCTTCACTTCCGAGTCGAACCGCTTGATGTCAAGCTGTTGGGCTTCCATTGACTGCTCAACGCGCTTCAACATGCCTTCCATCTGCTGCATGTGCTGCGTCATGGCCTCAATCTGCTGCTTGGCCTGCTGCATCTCAGGGGACTGATCTTCACCTTCCATGACCTTCGGGTCAATGATCTTGGCAAACCGCGCGGCCATCTCCTGCGCGCCCGGCCAATCCATGTTTTTGATAAACAGGTCGCCAGCGACCTTCCAGAGGTCCGGGTTCGACTGAAGCAGCATCGACATGGCGTCAAGCGCCTCTTGACGCTTGGTCATGTAGCCCGGCCCGGTCGTGACGCACACGTCGTACACGCCAACCGACAGGTTGTAGACCTTCTCCATCACGATGCCCGTCTGGTCCACGATGGACTTGACAGGCTCCGGCTGCTGTGGGTTGACCTTGACCATGCCGACTTCGCCGTCAAGGCCGACGATGCGCGCGACACGCTCTGTATCGTAAATCTTAGGAATGATGTCCACGAGCTGCCGCGTGACGTAGCGGATGGCCCGCGAGAGGTTGTCTACGTAGTGATACGTACCCGTATCGCCTTGTTTTTCACGAGCCAGAATGGCTCGGCCTGACCGTTCGTTGCTGGCCGCGCCAAGTGAACTGTCGTACTGACCCGTGGTAGACTTGATGTCATCCGAAGCACCCATCTTAGCCTGTATAAGGCCAGTCTGAGCGAGCGGCGGTGCAGCACGCTGCGGCAGCGGTAGAGCCGATCCTGCACCGTCTGTGACATCGGGATTGACCTCAAGGTAGGGCCAATTGGTCGTATTGGCCGTCTTCCACTGGTTCTCGTAGCCTTCAAACTGGCCGCCGTAGCCAATAAACGGCGCTTTGGGGGCCAGAGCCAGCATTTCGGCTTCCTGGCTCACCCAATAGTTGTACATGCGCTGCGCGTCCTTGGCGTTGCGCACCAGACCGGACACGTAGAGCTGCCCGTCCACTTCCCACTCGTTTCCGACAACGCGAATGACAGGTATCCACTTTCCGGCCCAGTCCTGCTCCTGCAAGACCTCAAAACCGTTGGTTTTAAGCCATTTTACCTGCTTTTTATCGACATTCCGGCTGCGTATCGGCTTCTGGAACATCAGCTTGAGCTGCTTGTCCTGCGGGGTGCCGTCGATGGCGGTCACATTGTCCGGGTACAGGTTGAGTTTGACCGACTTGTGTTCAATGTAAAAGTATTCCGCTATGCGGACCGTGTCCTCGCTCAGCCACTGGCTCAACGACTGGTCGCCCACGCCCTGCGACATCATGGAGCTGACCGGCGAGGCGTTCGGGAACATGCGCTCGTATTCTTCTTTGGTCAGGTCTTCCGTCAGGAAGCACCAATTGGCGTCTGAGCCGCACGGGTCTTGGATTGTTGGGTCCATGTAGACCGAAAACGAGTTCCTGACGCGCCCGATCTTTAGATCCTGATCGAAGCTGTCCTCGCGGCAGTATTCCGTCAGCAGGCGGATGTAGCCCTCGCCGTAGGTGACCTGGTTGTCGCAGGCGGTGTCGTAGGCCACGTCGGCGTCCGAGATGTACTCGATGTGACGCACCATGCCGTCGAAGATTTCCGCCACGGCCACGTCGGCCTTGTCGTCCGCCGGGATAACCTTGCCGGTTGGCCGGTTCTGGCGCTGCTCGTTCGTCACCTGACGGACGTGCTGCGGCAGCTTGTTGATCGTCAGGCACGGCCGCGCGTTGATCGTCTGGCCCTGCACGGAGCCACGGGTCGCCAGCACGTCAGCGGGCCACTGCCACTGGTTGTCGGGCGACCCCGCCATGAAGCGCAGGTCGTCCAGCTCGTCCTCGCGACTGTCCGAATAGGCCGACAACGCCATCGTAAACCGCGAGCGCATAGTCGCCAGACGGTCGTGGTCGTCAGCTTCGGAGACCTTACCGGCAGCTTCTACGTCGTTCGCAGCCATCATTTGCCCTTTTTGGCCATAGGCTTAGCGGTCTTGGCAGATTCCTTGAATGCCTTGGCAGTCGGAGCGCCAGCCGCGCCCGGCTTGCGCATTTTCTCGCCTGAACCGGCTGCAATGCGGTCTTTCTTGGCGTTGATGTTGGCGTACAGTCCCGGTTTGCTAGCCACAGTTCCACCTCTTCATAGATGCTTTTGCGCGGTCGGCGTTGGCAGACTTGGCTACGACCCCACCCATTCGCGCGCAAAATGATGCTTTACGGCCCTTGTCCGCGTCTGTCTTGGGGTTTGGCGCGGGCGGCTTCAGTTTGCTGCCCGTCGCTTCGTTGTACTTGGCGCGGCCCTTGGCCGTCAGGCCCGCGCCTTCCTTGGTGGCGAGCTTCTCGCCACGTCCAACGGACAGTGAGACGGACTTCTTAGCCATTATCTGCCCTTTTTGGCCGTAGGCTTTGCTTTCGGGGTTTCCGCCGCGCGCTTGGTCGAATACGCGATGGCAAGGGCCTGTTTCAACGGCTTACCCGCCGCCACTTCCGCTTTGACGTTGCTGCGGAAGGCACCTTTGGAGGACGACTTGACCAGCGGCATGTTACGGAGCGCCGTGGATGATCGCAAAGTTGACCACAACCGCTTCCGAGTATGACGTGGACGCCGTCAGGTTGCGCAGCGTGATGACCGCCGAGCCAGCAGCCATGCTGGACACGTAGACGGAGTACGCCGTGGCGGTTGCGCCGCCGCTGATGCACACGACAATCACGTCCTTGGTGCTCAGCAGCGAGTTCGTCAGCGTAAACGACACCGCAGTGGCTCCGGCCAGCGCCGCGCCGTTCATGGTGATGCGGCCCATTGACTTGTTGAGCGTCACGCCCGTGGTCTTGTCGGTGGCCTGCGTGACCGTGCCCTGCCCGGCTGCGCTGTAGCCAATCTCGCCAGCAGCGTAGACGTAATCTGCGCCGATGATGTTCTGGTCTTCGAACGCAACGCCGATTGGTTTTGTGTTAGCCATGTCAGGCTCCAAGCCAAGAAGTTGAAATTCCAGCGGCAGAGTACCCTCTGCGCGGGTTGCGGTCAATGGCCTCGCGCCGGGCCACCGGAAACGCAAACGTCACCGCGATGGCGTCCGCCGCGTCGGGTGACGCCAGCCCCCTCGACTTCATATCCTTCTTGCTCTCCAAGAAGATCGTACCCCGGCTGTCGGGCTTCATCATAGGCCCGATGAGGTCGCTCTTCAGGTAGCGGTCGTTCGGGATGCTGGCCGTCTTGAGCCACTCGCGCATCTCGCCCCACATCTCGGCGCGCTTGTTTCCCCACATGAGCGGGTTCTTCGACTTGGACCCGAAGTTCACGCCCCTGATCTTGTACCGTTGCTCCTTCAGGCGGTCTACGACGCCCGCCCCCAGCCCTCCCTCGTCCACGACGACCATGGCTGGCTTGTACTCCTCGATGGCCTCTATGACCCGTCCCACGGTCTCCATGGTGTCGTCGCCCTTGTGCCGCTTGATTGCGATGATGTCGCGACCCTGCCGCACGGCGATGACCGTGCTGTCGGACCCAAACCGCGCCGGGTCCACGCCGATCACGATGGGTGCCGACAGGTCCTTGGCCCGCTCGCGTTTCATCGCCTCGTC
>Ga0114966_10000819_pt1 | contig 29384 bp, 47 predicted proteins | sample M_130207_XF_Meta_FD_87029 | JGI IMG/M metagenome (GOLD analysis project Ga0114966, IMG submission 87029) | Freshwater microbial communities from Lake Montjoie, Canada to study carbon cycling - M_130207_XF_MetaG | ecosystem: Environmental > Aquatic > Freshwater > Lake | place: Lake Montjoie... | reverse complement strand
TCCAATCTTCACGCTGCTTCCAGGCGGGTTTACTGTGTCGGAAGAAATGGGTCGAATGTCTTTTGTGGTCAGTGATTCGGTCCGCAGCAGCGCGAGCAGCGCAAGCAGAATAAGACCCGCTGCGATTGCCATGAGCAAGTAGGTGATCTTTTTGTCTTTGTTATTCATTGTCTGTTTCGTTGTTCAGCGTATTGCCTTCCTGTGAATTCTAGTTCTTATGGCGAAAATGTAGCAAAGAAATAAGAAAAAATGGAATTAAACAAGATTTACAACGAAAGCTGCCTAGAGACGATGTCTCGCATGCCAGATAAATCAACAACCACCTGTGAGTGTTATGTTCATTAGGGTATCTCTTTCATTATTCGTTTTAAATAATTGTCCATATGCAATTTACAAACATCAAAATTATTCCAAATTTTATTATATAATTCTTCATTGAAATTGATTTTCTTAAAATCAGACCAATCATCTAGAATAATGATGGGCATATCTTTATGGTCTTCGACGATTTCACTTCTAGTAACAATAGGTATAGTACTTAAGTATAAAGACTCCCAAGTTCTGTGACAATCTACCCCGTTTCCTTTAGGGGAAATACAAAAATAAGATTTACTTATATCGGTCAAATAGCCTTCGAATGTATTTGCTAATTTATAACCACCAGCAAAACCATTCCATCCACCATTCACATCACTAGCAAGAGGTACATTTGTTTGTTCTAAACAATATTCTCTTTCTTTTCTATTATTTTGTATACTAAAATTAGAATAAAACATGTTTATTTTTTTGTTCTTTTGTTCTCTAATTTTATTCAATATTGAAGAATCGCCGTGAGCGTATCCTGCAGGCGCAATACCTATTGGTAATGATTTTAATTTTGGATGCTTTATTGTTACATTTTGACCAAACCAAGCCAATATTTTTGAGTCATCGTTCAAATATTGTAAATGATTTTCATTTATTGTATAATCGCTATTACCAGTAAATACTACTAATGGTTCAGGTATTTTAATTTGTGAAAAAAAATTTGAAATAAAATCAGTTTTAATATATGCCCAATTTTCTGGTTTTTGTTTTGGGTTTATTTTATATCCATCATAATTCCATATATGTTTACATTGTACTGCAAAACTATTTCCATTTAAATAGGGAAAACTATGATCTTCAAACGATTTCCACTGAGAATACATTATTCAGTCTCCTTAAAGGGATATTTTTCTTTATCTTCTTCTGTAAAATCTTGATTAAGTTTTCCTATAAAATCATTATCGTGTACCCTATGGCACCAACCACAATATACTAATTTATTGTTTTTTACTGTTCTATATGGATCGTCAAGTGTAGGCCAATCTTGATTGTCAGGTTTTTCACTGGGTAAATAAGGTCCCAATCTCCGTATGGGAGGAGGAACACCACCATCATCAAAAAATTTGTATGCGTCGTGTATAAATGCTTTATTTTTTACTATTGGGTAAATTATATCCCATAAGAATTCTTGATCTATATTTTTTCTATTGTTGTTGTTTTTTCTGGAATAGTTATTTATTAATTCTTTAATATTTACTAATATGTTATTTCTAACTCCCCACACACCACCCATTATTTTTGCATTATGAGCGCAATTATCACGAACAATATGAAAATCTTTGTCACTTGCAAGCCATTGATCAACACATGCTTTATCTCTTTTATTCAAAAGACTATCAGCATCTCTACTTATCATAGCATCGTTTATTGTTGGAACATCTGCTGCAGCATAAAATCTCCAAAACATACCATTCCAACTTTCATCTTCTTGTTGAAATACTAATTTTGTATTTTTTCTTTTTTGCAACTCTTCTATAATTTTTGGATTAACATTAGGAGAAATATAATACCTACATTCCCAATCCGGAAATAATTCTATAGCAATATCTGCATTTTTAATTGCATTTATTGTGTATATTGCTTTATTTCCCCACAACGAATAGCTTATTATTTTTGACATTATTTTATAATTATAATTGTTTAAATTTTTCTTCTACTATATTCTCTAAAATTTGAAATTTGCAACCATCTTCTATGTCTTCGTCCCATTTATTGTGCCAATGCCAAGTAAATGCTCCATCAAATAATTCAGAACTTTCATTCCCTTCAAAATTTTTCTTAAAGGGTTGTATCGTTCTACTCATTCCCCATTCTGTATTAAACCAAGCACAAGGAAATGTTATCCAATTTTTATTTTTGTTCCAAACTTTATGATACAATTCTGTTCCCCAGCAGGTAGTTTCTGGATTTGCTGGTGTATTTGTAAGTTCATTTAATAAATTATAAGATAGTTGACTATGAGATTTTAATCTCATTATAGCACCATTTTGTTTTAATACTGGTTCACTTCCAGTTAGAATCGTTCCTGTCGATCCCCATTGATACATAAACTCATGTTGTAAGATTGGTTCAAAATCTCTTAAAATAACAACATCCATATCAACATAAACACCGCCATATTTATGAAGGCATAATAATCTAAATAAATCTCCACCCAAATAACAAAGCGGATCATCTACAACACCACGAAGAACCTTTGCACCATCGAGTATTGTATTTTTAGACTCCTCTTTTAAATCCCATATTCTAGTTTCAATAAACGGCAGTAAGGGTTTTACAAAATCATTATCGGCAAGATCGATATTTGACCATAAAATAAATTTTGTAGTTTTTAAGTTTTGTGAAGCAATAGCAGACTTGATTGGTAAAACTTGTTTTCTAGAAAAATCTTTAGGAACTCTCCAATAAAAATGAAAAGTTGTTGGTTCTGTAAATCCACTTGATGGCAATTGTTTAGCATATTCTAATGACTGTTTGATTCTTTCAATAGAATCAAACATATATAATTCTTTATGTGTTTCAATATCAATCATGTGTGCTTATTTCTAAAAAGCATAAATGTATTTCTTACATGACTTCCAGTTTCAATCCAATTGTCTGATGCGAATGATCCATTTTTATCTTTTAATAATGTTCTTCTTAAGATCATTGTATCATCCTCTAAATACTCAAAATCATATTGCTTAAACATATCAATCCAATATTGTGCTGGTTGACAATTGACATGATGAAATCCCGGTTGACCTGGTACTCCATGAGTCATTCCTACATATTTGCATTGTTGAAAATTTTTCATAAAATTATCAACATATTGTTCTTCAACATGTTCAACAAATTCGCAACACCAAGCAAAATCAAAATCGCGATCAAGTTTTAATAGACCTGTAGTGTAATCATGTTTTATAATATTTGATGAAACTGGTGACTGTTTAATTGCATCTTCATATCCTTCAACCCCAACTCCTATTAATCCCTTTTCTTTAATAAAATATTTTAAAGAATAGCCAGCACCACAACCAATATCTAATACAGTTTTTGGACCTATCATCTCAATTAATTTATCCCATAATTGAGATGCCCAAGTACCCCCATCACCATTTCTTCTATTATCAATAACACAGCCACCTAAATGCGGATCGTTACTCATTTGTTTCTCCTTGATTTGTAATACTATTTATTATATTACATATATAGTATATTTCTTCATCATTCATATCTGGATTGTTTGGAACATATAAACCAAAATCATGAATTATGTCAGAGAACTTGTGCATCTTTTCTCCATATTTTTCATAATAAAATGGCTGTCTCGACATACTACCACAGACTAAAGGTCTACATTCTATTTGTGCTTCTTGTAGTTTTTTTACTATTAAATTCTTCTTTGGGTGAATTATCGGGTAAGAAAAATTGCTTATAAATCCTTCAAACTTTATTTTCCAATAATCATTTTTTATATTATCATGATATTTTATAAAATTTTCATATCTTTTTTTGTTTTTATTATCTAAAGTTTTTAATTGTCCTATACCTAAAAATGCCTGTAAATCAGTCGATCTAATATTAAACCCTGGATAATAAAAGGTATATAAATTTCTAAAATTATCTATATTGTATTTTTTCTTTAGCTGCTCTTGTGTCTCATTAGAAAGATCTCTACTCCAACCATGAGATCTAATAGATTTTAATATTTCATATAATTTAAAATCATTTGTAGAAATTAATCCACCTTCTATTGTAGAAAAATGATGACCAAAATATGTCGAAAAAGAAGACATTAAACCAAAAGTACCAGTTTTTTTACTTTCATATTCAGAACCAACACTCTCACAAGAATCTTCTATAATAATTACATCGTATTTTTTACATATTTCTATAATTTCTTTCATCTTATTAGGAAATCCTAAAACATGGACTAGTATTAAACATGCAGGATTTTCTGTTTTACATATGTTTTCTAATTCTACTAAATCCAATCCTAAACTATCCTCATCCGTACCACATAAGATTAAATCAAATCCTAACTGAATAATAGGACTTATGGTAGTTACCCAAGAAACGCATGGAGCAACTATTTTATTATTTTTTAGTCTATTAGAAACTTTAAGAGAATAAAACATTGCAAGATTTGCAGATGAACCAGAATTTACAAATACAGAATATTTAACACCCAACCAGTTAGACCATTCTTGTTCAAATTGTTCTGTTACTTTACCCTTAGTTAATTGTGGGTAAGTAGATAGCCAAGAACATAAGGAATCTATTTCTTTATTGGAAATAGTGTCTTTAACTAATTTTATTGGAAAATTTATCATATAATTCCTTTATCAAACTATCTAATAAATTAAGCTCATTATATTCACATCGAACTTCTTTGTAAAATATGTTTTTACGATATACTGATGGTTCTTTTATATTTTCTATGATATAATTTTCGTACTGCATGTCAAATGCAGAATACAATTTACGAATTAAACTATTAATAAATGTAAGATTTCCACATCCAATTAGTTTGTGCTCATTTAAATATAAAGTTTCATTCACAACAAAACTAGGATGTAACAATTCTCTGTAATAATATGTATCTCCTATTTCTATGCATTTTTTGTTTACAATAGAATCAAAGATCTTGCCAAATAAAAATGGAGGTAATCGGTAAATAGAATTAAAATTGAAAGGATAAGCAACCACAACATTTGCATAATTTTGTTTGATGAATTCTGTTATTTTTTCTTTTGATGAAACGTAATCGGTTTTGTGATAATTATATGGAGTATTTAAATTTACAGGTCCGCAAGTATTGTTCCATAATTCAGCAGTTGAATAAAATACTATCTTGTTTGCTTTTAATTTTTCAATTATAGAACGAGTGTATCTATAATTTACATCATCAAAACTTGAATCTTTTATATTGTATGTTTTTTGTTCTGCAAAACAAACAAACACTCTATCCCATTCTTGATCAAAAATAGAATGTGGTATATCTCTAGATGAAATTTTTATATAATCTAAAGGAAAATATTGAGCAAGTTGTGATGTTTTGCCTATTACAAGATTCATTATTTTTTCTTAAATAACCCCATTCCTCTATCGTCAATTTTATCAGTACTTTCTACGAGTTCATATAATTTAAATAGCAAACTATCATCTACTGCTATTTTAAGTTCAGACCATGTATAATCTGGATTATAATCATCTAATAAAATAAAAGAACTATTTATTCGTATAGCATTTGCAATGTCTGATGCTGCTGATTTATAATCATGACCACCATCAATAAAAGTTAAATCTATTTGATCATTTACATCAAATGAAGAAAATGTTTGCTTGGAATCACCATAATAAAACGTTATATTATGTTTTGTAAAATTGTTTTTAACTTCATTTACACACAATTCGCTAAAATCTGCTGCATCAAATGTATGGATATTTGCTGTAAGACCCATATCTTCTAAAGCAGAAACGACAAACAAAACAAAAAATGCTTTATTTGTTCCTATTTCAACTATAGTTTTTGGCTTATATTTTTGAATAAATGATTTTATGAATTTAGTTTGTTCTTCAATCCCTTGCGGATTTGGGTTATTAAACAAAGCACCTTCATTAGATTTTGAACCTATTTGTTTTAATTTTTCTATAATCTTTTGCATGTTATTTTATTACCTGTAAAAGATTATTCCAAAGTTGTTTTATTTTTTCTTGTCTAACGACATTGTGATTTTTCATTGCATTGCTGATTTCTTTTAATCTGTCATTGCTAATTGTATCAAGTGTGTGTTTCAATTCCATCCAATCGTTAAAATATTGAATATGAGGCATCCAACCTTCGTCATAAAAATCTGATAAAGGTATCCATTTTCTAAATTTTTCCATATCCATATAATCATTAGGATCATTTGGACCTGGTCGAATTTTTGATCCGGGTTCTCTGTTCCATGTTTGATTCCAAGAATTTTCAGCCATGACTTTAGAATTATGATCTTTTTTCATCTTTACCATTAATTCAACTGTTGGAAAAAACATAGGAATATTCTGTGTATAATATTCAAATACTGACATAGTAGATGGACAATACGGAACACCAACAATACCTCTATATTTAACTAAATCTGACCATTTATAATGTCCGCCTAATGCCTTTGATTTATCAATTAAATTATTGATAGGACCCTGACAATAATTTGTATATTCTGGCAATCTTGAATAGTAAAGGAATGTATTTTTTTTTGGATTATAAGATGCTTTAGTATAATCACAAATGTTGGGAATATGTGTCCATTCTCTATCTGTAAAATACTTTCCATATTCAACATCATATTTATTATTTGCAATAAGGATTAATTGCCCCCTATCCACTGCTTCTCTTATAAATGTATTATACTTTTCCCATTGTTCTGGTTGTAAAGTATAAGGAACTTCATAACGAATAGGAGCTACCATTATAATTGGTTTATTCCATTTTTCAAATAACATGGCAAAAACAGGAGCGTAAGTTACCAAAAAAGCATCATATTTTGATAATTCATCTTTATATCTATCATAAAATTTATCACACATTTCTTGATTTATATTATGCCAATTATCTGGATTAATTATATCTGTTGCCATTTTGCCTCTACCGAACACCCAATTGTGTCCAGACATATTCCAACTTGTCACTTCATGGCCTAAATCTGTTAGAATTTGTTGAATGTCTGCTATTACAGAAATGTGTAAATCTAGATTGAATATTTTCATGTTATTTTCTCTGAGCCATGTTCGTGTTGCACGGGTGATAATCCGTATTTGTATTGATTAATTAAATATTGTTTGTAATATTTAAGAATATTTTCTCGTTCTTTTTGCTCAGCTTTAGTAAGATCTAATAATAGAGTTTCTTCGTTAGCAAGTGACTCAACTTTACCAATGTATTCATTATCGTGTTTCATACCACAGTGAACACATGCGTGATAACATTCTCCATACTCTCTTGGAATAGGCAGCATTCTCATTTCTTCGTTTACATGAGGTAATCTTGTATTTTTTTTAAATCTAAGATTACCGAACGCAATATCGTCGTGAGAAAGCATATTTGGTAGATATTTTACCTCATAATTTGCGAGGATAGGATCAATTTTGCCTTGATATTCGTCTATATCTCCTACTGCGTAGAGATAAACTTTTGAATTGAGAAAGTCCTGATCAAGTCCCTTTCTTCCTTCGCCGCCACGCAACGAGTTAAGCATTCCGTCGATGTGTTCTCTTATCCAAATCAAATGCCCATCACGCACTCCCCACAGTCCCCCCATCATCTGTGACTGATGTACGCAAGTATCCCGTATGGTATGAACTTTCTTATTGCTATTGTTCAACCAGTCATCAACACATGCTTTTTCTCGTAAAGATAAACGACTGTCTGTATCCCTGCTTATCATAACCGAGACATCGGACTCTGTTGCTGGATAGAAACGGTATAACATACCACCCCAACCAACATTATCATGATAAAACACAATCTCTACATTTTTGTGCTTACTCAATTCATCTACTATATTTTGTGGAACTGATTGTTTGTGTATATAAAAACGACATATCCAATCAGGGTATATCGTCCGTGCCTGTATGGCATTACTTATTGCACCAACTGTATAGAGTGGTAAGTCTCCCCAAAGAGAATACGAAATAATCTTCTTCACTTCTTGTCCTTCTTGTCCTTCTTGTCCTTCTTGTCCTTATTTTCCTTCTTGTCCTTATTCTTAACTTTTTTGGACTTTAAAGGATCAAACTGATAGATATACATCCGCTCTCCTATGAGTGCTTCTGTCTTCAGAAGATCGCTGTCCCACAATCTGTTCGAATAGTCCTGATCCTCTCCGTGTGAAATCTCTGGATAAAGAATCTTTCTCGCTATCTCGGTCTTCACCGTATTCAAATGGTTTGGTGTTCTAAACTGTGTTCCGTCTTTCTTAAAGTGGCCACCACAGTTGAGATTATGAATGAATGGTAGATCGTATTCTGTAAGATATCCAACCAACTCCACCACATCTGGTTTGCTTTCAAGTGCTCTCAGTATTTCAGATATATAGATATCCGTCACCATGTCATCGTCGTCAATAAAGCAGACATATTCTCCCTGTGCTTTTTCTAACACAGTATTCCGTTTCTTACCAACGGTATTCTCCCCCCCGTCTGATTCGGTCAAGATTTCTATCTTGTCATTAGCCTTACACTCAGATATCTGCCTATTGAGTTCTGCTATCAATTTGCCATAGCATTCCGCTCTTTTCGCAGGAAGATGCAGTATTCCTATTGTCCACAATATACTCATATTGGAAATCCTTGTTTTTCTCTTAATCTAAATGTTGCTTCATCAGTTTTATAATATTTTTCTGTGTGTTTTCTTAGATCGTCTTTAATATCATTCCAATCATGAGTGATAATTTTTTTGTCAATATCTACCATTCTGTTTATTTTTCTTGCTACATTTGTTTGCTCTTCGTCACAGAATAGACTCACATAGTCTGTATGATAGATGTAACCAAATCTCTTGTAATAAGGATTCCCGATTATAGAAAGAACCATAACGCGAGGATATGCATTCCCAGAATTATAGTTCAAACAACCATCATAATCTGGAAAATAAGTCTGCATATCTTTCATTATGATTTCATCGTAATTCTTGATTCTGGGAGTCATATCATCGGATACAAGAATACACACTTTCCATCCATCCGAAGGAATATCTCGATTACAAGCATCTATCTTGTTCTTACTGTCACCATAGACATAACCAAGATCCACAGAATGCTTCATCTTCTCCAAGAAATTACGCATATTCTGGTCGTTGCAAGTAGGATCATTATTGTCCATAGAAATTATAAACTTGACCTTATATTTTCCAGACAGGTTGGAAATATAATGCTTGAGTATTTTCTTGAACTTTTTTGGTCTTGACCTAGTTGGATATTTTATCAACAAATCAATCATAACAATTCGCTTTTTGGAAATCCTTCTTGTTTTCTTCTATCATAAAGTTTTTTTGCTCTTTGCTCGTCCCCGCCTGGAATAGTGGGGCGGAAGTCCTGCTTTTCTCTTGTTCTATGTGCATGGTATTGCGACAGATCGCCACGAATCCACAGATTGCCGTGTTTCATAGCAACTTGATATAGTTCGGTATCGGCATACATGTACCAATATTCTTCCCAAAGTGGTCCTCCACCTTTGTTGACTCTATTGCGAAACTCCTTACCCAACCAAGCACTACCACAGATCTGCTCACAGACATCACAAGCCATACTGCCAAACTTATCACCATATGGTTGCATAACACCAAGAGTTCCACCAAAATGTCTAGTGAACTGTAGGTGTAGTTGGTGTGCTTCGTAGTTTGGATCTGGATACATATCGTCTCCAGCAGCAATAACTATGTCCTTGTCTACCAACTGTCTACAGAGGTAATTTACGGACTTGGGCCATCCCATATAACCACCTATGGCGCTTTCGGGAACCAGCAGATTGACCATAGATGCATATTCCTGAACATATCTGTCAGGAACAACAGCAGCGATCATATAACCTTTCTCTTTCCATTTTGGAAATGTCTTTTTAGCCATCTCCAGATTCGCACTAGGTAGGGCCAACCACACTTTGTCTGTTTTATCGATTGGCATTCACTTCATTCCTTAATCTGCGACTTGCTTGTGTATGTTCTATAACCATTGGTCTCTGCTAATAGTATATGAACTGGTGAAGTTAAATCCTTCGTAGTCGCTCATATGTTCGTAGTAAAACCCAAGTGGTGTCGAATGAACTACCCCTACGCTAAAGCATAGGGGTAGTTCATAGATATTGACTTCCTGTTAATTCCAATTCTTATGGCCGAAAATATAGTAACGAAATAAGAAAAATGGAATTAAACAAGATTTACAACGAAAGCTGCCTAGAGACGATGTCTCGCATGCCAGATAAATTGATAGATCTGGTGGTGACATCTCCGCCATATAACATGAGACTGCGCGTGCGCGACGGCAAGTATGGACCCCGCTCCGAAGAGGAAAACGACTTCCATAAGAAATATCAAGGATTCTCCGACGCTATGCCCATAGATGAATTTTACGAACTTCACTCCAGGATAATGCGAGAGCTTTTGCGCGTATCCAAAATAATATGCTATAATTTTCAGGTTGTCACGGGAAGCAAGGAAGCCTTCTTTCGCATGATGGGAGACTTCAATAGGGATATTAAAGACATCATAATATGGGATAAAACTTATGGACAGCCAGCCAGAAGCGAGAAGGTGCTCAATAGCGCCTACGAAATGATATTGATCCTCGAGGATGACAAGAAACTTGGCAGGCTAATACAGAACGCCAAGTTCAAGCGTGGAGAAATGAGCAATATAATGAGGATAAGCAGGAAAAAAAAGCATACCGACATACATAGCGCTGTATTTCCAGAGGAAATGCCTGTTAAGCTGATAGAGGCATTCTCTGATGACGGAGCCCTGATATATGATCCATTCATGGGCAGCGGAACCACAGGCAAAGCTGCCGTCGTGACTAGGCGTAACTACATTGGCAGCGAGGTGGTGCAAGAATACTGCGCCATAGCCGATAAACGCATAGCAGAAGCCAAGGCTGCTAACATATGGTTTTAAATTGACCGATGGATCCGTCAATCAATTTCGATTGACTTTGGCTCATCATTAATGACAACATGCTTGCATAATGGCATAAACAATGGCGAAGATCCCATCATGACATGCACGCCAGAGTCTTCCAGTTCCCGAGCATGATCGGCTATTATGGTCTCAAGCTTATTCATCCCGATGACCGATGCAAAATATGGGGGAATATCGACAAATGATCGGGTATTGACGCTGTCGATGAAACAATTCGCCTTGCGATCAAAGTCTTTCCTGAGGTCGTCTTTAGACTGATCTGGTCTGGTTGACGATGACCATCCTGGAAGGGAAACGCGAGCTTCATGCAGTATCGCGCACAGAAGACGCTGCCGAGATTCCCATTGACCACTGGAGAAAGAGGGCGCCTTTTGCTTACGCTCAACTGGAACAAGTGAAGATTTCTGCTTAATAGTTTTGCTCTTATGTGATAATGTAATAATCCATATCACAATGGCAATAACTGACACTAAAGTCAGTATATAAGATAGCGTAAAAAATAGTTCGTCCATATCATCATCATTGTAGATGCGAATGGACGAACTATGGGTAATTGATTTAAATCTTTAGCATACTTATGTATGCGTAACCGCGCTCACTACTAAAAATTGTACCAATTTTCCTTATTGAGTACATCGTGGTGCATGAGTTCAAAGTCCTCGGATGCAAGCTCCACGAACTTTTCAAATTCTTCGTGCTGGTTGCTCTTCTTGTAGGCGTAAGCCTGATCGAAAACCGACAGGATGTTGGCGCACCGAGCAATAATCTTACCCCGCCTCTGAGATTCGATCTCAAGGCGTTCGATCTCAAGGCGCGCCTTGCGGAGCAGCTTCTGCGCCGAAGTAGATTCCGCCTGGCTCTGGGCTGCATATAGCTCGCTGATGATGGGGTTGTCCACCACCGAATGGAAGAAACGGTCTTTAGCGAGGTTTTCCTTTTGAGTATTATCCGTGTTGTTGCTCATGACATGGTCCTTAGGTTAAAATTTCTGAGTTCTTGGTCGCAATGATGTCTGAATAGCGATTGGTCAACTTGGCGATTTCTTCCCTGTTCACCTGAACTGCGCCAGAGAACAAGAACGACATGCGCACGCTGCTAGATCCCCTGATCTTAATGATTTCAATGATGCCAATGGGATCACTGGGATCCCCAATAACGACGCGCTCACCTTCTCCTCTGGAAATAACGAGATGCTTTCCGTTCTTGACTTCCATGTCTTGCTCCTTGGTTTTCTACTGGACTTCGTGAAGAGTAACGACATTGAGACAAGGTGTCAAGCGAAAAATCAAAAGATTTTCATGCTTTTTTTTTCGGTATTTAATTGAACCACTCGTTATGGATAGCCAAGCGACCTTCTCAAAGAGTAAACCATCTTATCCTTCTTATAGAGGGAGCTATGCTCATTGCGTTGATAGAGGGCATCGTTGCCCGCCTCCATCAACCTATGCTGTATGACTACCTTGTCAATGTACTTTGCCTTATTCAACGCATAACTGACATCGGTGAACTCATTGTCTGCATACACGCTGGTATAGGATGGGTGATAGATGTAACCAAATCTATCATAATAAGGCTTTCCTAAAATACACAAAGTATTTAACCTATCTCTGCGAAACCCGTCTTTGTACTGAATGACTCCATCAAAGTCGGGGAAATGATCAAGCATGTCCTTCACGATAACATCATCATAATTTGACATGATTGGAGTCATGTCATCTGATGCAAGAAGAAGAATATCAAATTTCCAACCGCGATTCATATCTGCATTCACAGCAGATATCTTCGTAGTGGAGTCTCCATAGAACCAATGAATATTATCTCCCTGCTTAGATAGCCACTTCTTCATGGTCTTGTTGTTCATCGATTCATCATCTGAATCAAAGGAAAGAACGAAGGTTAGTTCATGCTTTCCAGATGCCATGCTCTTGTACAGGGAGAATACCTTCTTGAATTTCTCGGGTCGGGACCTAGAAGGAAACTTGCAGAGAATCTTGATCTTAGCATCCGTCATACTGAAACCCCTTACCAAGCGCTCCTTCTATCCGATTCATCACATCGTCGATAGAGCCTCCAATCAGGAGGCTCTATTCATTCACCTCATTTCAAAGATTGCCTTCTCGACACATCTGAGCTATTCTCTTCGCCTTCTGTCGCGTAGGCATTGTTCCTAGCCACATCCATTCACTTTTTGCATGGGGTATTTGAAACTCTATGCGATATATGCGCTCTTTCGCATCATTTGTCTGTTCTATAATCCTGGTTAGAACTTGCTTCTCTATGTTTGTGGCTCTTTCTTTTGCTCTCGCCTTTTTGGCAGGATCATCATTTTTAGTCTTGCGTATATTGTTTACTTTTTTTGCCATGTTTTTCCCTTGATTATTATTTGTTTCAAGGCTTGAGGATAGCAACAGCGTTGTCTATCTTTGTTTCAAGACCTATTATCCTTGCGCCAATGGCCTTGCAGCATATCCTTATATTTGGATCCTTCTGCCACAAAGCGGTGTTACTCAAAATGTCTACTAATACCGTAAGCGCGTTTTCTGGCGTTATTTCTTCTGGTGTCATTTTAAATCTCCTTAATATCATATTACATGCTTTTTTTATGCATGCTTCTTTTTCAATTATTTTGTGCTTCACCGAGCAATAATGTCATCAATTGCTTTTCTATATTCATTTATTGATCGAAGACCGACCATCCGAGATACTTCCTTGCCATTCTTCCATAAGGAAATGGTTGGAAGGGAACTAATGGAGTGCTCCATTGCTAGCGAAAGATCGTCCTCGCAATTAATCTTAACTACTACTGCCTTGCCATAGTATTCGTCAGCCAGCTGATTCATAGTAGGAGCCAGCATCCGACAAGGACCGCACCAATTAGCCCACCAGTCAACCAGCACAGGTATGTCGCAAGACATAACCTTGCTCTTAAAATCTTCAGCCAAGATAGCTATTGCCTCGTGCTTTGCTATTATTTTGTTTGCATCATTGCTCATGTAATGAATTCTCCATCCACTTTCGTGGTATTGTTTAAAATTTTACCATATTTCGTTCCTCTAGCGAAGTGATTCTCCTCATACTCTGTAAAGCCAAAGCATTCCTTAGCATAGTCAAGCACAATCTGCTTATCAAAGTTATTGCAGGAATAAAGATCCAAGGTTATGAAGCGTCTAGGCTCCATAGAATGTATCTGTATTCCGCTTTCTATCAATGGAACCCATCCGCTCACTCCAGCTTTTTCTGGATACGATTCCACACCATGAGATGTTGGTCCATGCATTACTACTGGCTGAGACATCCTTGTCATTCCTATTCTATCTACTAGACGCTCCAAAAAACGATACGTTAATTCCATGTCGTCAGCAGCGCCTTCTCTGCAATTATACATGTCAAGATAATAAGAGTAGCCAAATGGCTTTTCGTCATTCATTCCTTTTCCTTTTAATTATACATTATATTCAATTGTAGTTGTCAATGCAGCGTTATATCATGTCTTGCAATATATTTTCTTGATATGCAAGATCTAGATCATGATCAACCATTATTTTAGCCAAGTCTTCAACCGATGTCTTTGGCTTCCAACCGAGAACCTGGTAAGCCTTGGAAGAATCGCCAAGTAATTGATCTACTTCTGCGGGTCTGAAGTATCTAGGGTCGATCTCGACAAAATCTTTGTAGTCAAGACCTGCATGCGAGAAAGCCATTTCGCAGAAATCTCTCACCGAAACCATTCTGCCTGTAGAAATCACATAATCATCTGGCTTTTCCTTTTGCAGCATAAGATACATAGCCTCTACGAAATCCTTGGCATATCCCCAGTCTCGCAATGAATCAAGGTTGCCAAGATATAGCTTCTTCTGCAAGCCCATCTTTATCCTTCCCACCGCGCGGGTGATCTTGCGGGTGACAAAAGTCTCGCCACGGCGCGAAGATTCGTGATTGAACAGGATGCCGCAGGACGCATGGATTCCATAGCTCTCTCTGTAATTGATAGTAAGCCAATGAGAGAACATTTTAGCACAGCCGTATGGAGAACGTGGATAGAACGGAGTGCTCTCCTTCTGTGGAACTTCCTGAACCTTGCCAAACATCTCGCTGGAAGAAGCCTGATAAAACCTCACTTGCTTGCCAATAATTTGCTGCGCATCTCGAACAGCCTCTAGTATCTTGACAGTTCCAATGGCATCAACATCGCATGTGTAAACTGGCTGGTCAAAAGAAACCTTTACATGACTCTGTGCTGCAAGATTATATATTTCGTCTGGCTTTATCTTATTGATAAGACTGGAAATACATGAAGAATCCGTCATGTCTCCATGATGCAAAAAAAACCTCGTGTCAGGATTCCTGGGATCCTTCATGAGGTGATCTATTCTTCCCGTATTGAAGCTAGATGATCTGCGAACCATTCCATGGACTAGGTAGCCCTTGGATATTAATAGTTCAGATAGATAACTTCCATCCTGACCGTTTACGCCCGTAATAAATGCTATTCTGTTCGACATATTACTCGTTTTTCGGCGAATATATCAATCCTCACCTGATTTGTATTTATTTTTTAGTGAAGAAGCGTTAATAACATCATATACAGTTGGGGAATTGCCAGTTCTTTCGAATATATTCCATGCAATACAACACCAGCATTGATGGTCGTATTTGCTGCATCTAATACCCCAATCTTTGCGCATGGTTTTCGTTCCATTGAAACGCTGAAAGATTCTATATGATATTCTGCCTAGCATGTTATGGCTGGTTTGTACCTTGGACTCCGCGCAAGGCGCGATCCTTCTCTCTTTGTTCCAGAAAAAGCACGGCAGCCTTAAGTGTGGCTATTGCTTGAGTATTTTCTTCGCATGCAAATTTACTGCCTTGATAAAATTTAATTCTGTCAATTACCGACTCAATAATGTCTTCTATCAAAGCACCGTTGGGACTGACTTTGCTGTCGCCACTTCCTAGAGGACCATTCTGCCAAGATATGGCAAATCCACTTCCGTAGGTACATCCACCTGCTGGATGCCCATCGGTATCCAGCCAATGTTCTGAGTGTATGCTCATGATTCTTCTCCGAATCGTATTGTATCAGCAATGACATGTAAATGAGAACTCAGCCAACCATATTTAGATTCGTCTATTTCATATTCATGAATTGAACGCATTAAATTATCGCAAGCGATCTCTAACTTTAATAAGTTAGAATTTGCCGCATCAAGACGCATAATCAGCATAGCATTCTGTGCACGAAGATTATCTATCTCTAAGCTCATTGAATCCAAAGAACTATTCATATAGATTCGCCCCATGCCATGGCTTTTTCTGTAGCGCGAAATATCATCATCACTTATTGTTTTATAATCAATAATATTTTCGTTTTCATCACACATGCGTACGAATTCAGAAGATTCGACCATTCTTTCAGCTTCTTCGTCCATAGACATTTTTTCGTCCATAAGATGCTCCCGGTTGTGATCTAAAGAGCGCAGCAATACTTGCCATACTCACATGCTAGTTAGACAGCCAAGAGCACTGCTTCCTTCTTTTTTGTTTTCAGGACATATCTCTTGGTTGCTCTGGGACGAATATTTTTAGTGTAGAAAACTCCAGAAGACTCAGATCTCTGGTTTAGCATTCTCGTCACGGCATGAGACCACTCACCAATATATTGAGAGATGGAAGCGGGCTCTAATTCAAGTCGTTTAGCAATTTCAAAGTTCTTCATATTCATGTGAACTTTGCACCTTATGATGTCCTTCATTCGTTCGGGAATGCTCAAGGTAGAAAGAAGTTCCTCGAGGTCTTCGTGCGCATGACTAATCTCTGGCTTTGCCGCGAAATTAAAGCGATCACATTGAAGCAATCTTGGTCTATTCTTGCTAACAAGACGAGCTCCAGTCTCAAATCGGAATCGCTCCAGTACCAGAAGCTTCGCCCTTCGGGAAACGAAAGAACTTCCTCCCCATCTTTGGGAAAGAAGGACGGCTTCAACGGCAAAATCATGAGCCTCCATACCTTCAATGGAAAATACTCGTAATCTCATCATCTCTCTCTTGGAGGCAGCCAGGGCCCTGGGATAGTCATCCTTACCTATTGGATGTAACTTTCCAGAATTACTGCTGGAAGTACTGGAAATGATGGCTTGGGACACGGCTGTGGAGGATATTTTTATCTTCTTTTTGCACATATGGACCTTACTTACTGGATCCATTATAGAGACAAATGGCAGAAAGTGTGCGCTCGCTCTGTCTTTTGCCGAAATTATTGGCTATCCTCTAGGGTGCACGCCTAGGTCAAGTTGACTCTCTCAACAATCAGGTTCACAAAAAGAAATACCAAATCAACGAAACAATCAAGATGATTACTATGGATGCCGCAGCCCCCACGGAAGTGGCGCACCCTGAACTTATCTCCTCTGGATCTTGATCGTCGTATTCTTGGTTAATCATTTTTAATTATAGTTATAGAAAATAGCTTACAATCTTTTCTTTTGCTCCGAGTTCTTTCAAACCTTCATCGGTTCTGGAAATCCATGCAAAGTTTTCCAGGCCGAACATCCCCAGATTCAAATCATCGACAGCCACCCATCTGTCGACATTGTCATGGGAAGATAGCCATGCCTGTATCTCCATCACCCTTCGTTGCTGCAGTTCGTATCCACTACGCCATTGAAATTTCTTACCAGCCATGGATGCATGGAAATTTGGAGTAAAATCTATTGGAGGATTAACGATACCCTGTGAGGCGTAAAATGCAGACATGGACTCAATGGAGGACCAATACTTCCAGTCGGAAGATACAACTATCTCAACTTTATTGATAATTATTATTTCATTGAGGATATTAACCGCATCGCGATCAAAAGAATCGAATGCCCCATGAATGCGCATCTCATGCCATCGCGGGATGTAGTCTGGACAGCTTACGATCCCATGAGGATTAGCCAGGCACATTACTCCAAAATGGTCTAGAAATACTACCTTCAAATTAAGAGTGCCGATTCCTCAGACTTTTGTAAACTCATTAGCGCGCTAATGGTTCGAATAGCAACTTCAGGAGTCATCGACTGTTCTCCAAGTCTAAGTCCTAGATAAAGTTCTTCTGGGATACCTGGGAACTCATCTGCCCTCTTAATAACTCTGCTATCCTTGATGAATTTCATGCCTGATATTTCATACAAGTTGTTGAATCTACTGGAAGTCAGTATTCCATTAGCAAATAGGTTGATATGCTGGTTGGACATGATGTTGTAGTATTCCACATTCTCGTGAACCACACGCTTAGACACCAGTCGCAGCGTTTCCCCATCCGCGCTGAATGTGGAGGTTCCAATAGGGGCAGCATCTCCCTTCATTACATAAGTAAACTTGTTTGCATCTCTGTTGAAGATACGGTGATCTCCAATGGTCTTAAGCATTGATCCATCACTGAATAAAAGTTCGTTGTACTTGGGTGCTTCCTGTTCTTTCTTGATCCATACTGGTCTGGCTGAGTCGAAGCGACCTTCGTCGAAGTTCCATACAAGCAATTCGTCGGAATATTCGATATCCTCGATTGGCTTGGAAATTCCTCCGACAAGGCTGACCATCGTTCCCTTCGCAAGGCATGTGCCTGGATAGAAGCTAAGTTCTACGCTGGTATAGGTCGTGCCTACGGAATTGGTGGCATAGCCTCTCAGATATTTATCTATTCCATCTGCGCCGAATGGACCATTTTGATTCCATTCATAATTTCCTGTTCCGTAAGCGCCAACGCCTTCCGTTATCTTATTGTCTGCTATTGTTGGCGCTGCATGATTAGCCCATACGATTCCAACCTCCGTCACTGCAGAAGATCCAATTGATGTGAGAGCGAATCTATACATCCAATTTGTATATGAATCAAGATGCGCAGAAGTTACCCATGAGATGGTTGGCAGTTCAAGTTCAGTCTCTATATTGCCTTCACTAATAATAAAGCCAAGATTGGCACTGAGTTCGGCAAATAATGGAGCCACCTTTGTTCCATCGGTCTCCAAAAACGCGTTTAGCGAATGATCTGCGCTCCTGCGAAGGACATGGTTGTTTATAGCGAGCACAGCACCGTCAAATAGGCTTGTACGAGAGAAGGTATTGTCCGTCAATTCGTATACAGTAGACATCGGCTGGATTAGGTCTACGCTTTGTATTATGTCATCAAGAAGGGCGATGGTATACACGGCCGAATACATCTGAGCTACGGCGTAGGTAAGTTGAGCCTTTGCAGAAGCGATATTATCGCTGATTGCCTTGTATTTGTCAGTGTTGATTACGCCCATGATCCCTCTATTTTACATATTCCATTCAACAATTATTATACCCAATGCCCAAACATCTCCAAAACGACCTACTCTTAATAATCTATTGCCAATCATGGCCTCCTTTTCCTCTTCGGGAGTCCCCATGTCCTTAATAAAAAGATGTCCTACTATATTCTTGGATACCTGTGCTCCGCCAATGAATATTCCATTATCGGCCCTTTCTGCATCCAAAGGCAGTTCATCTATAATACTAACTGTGCATATTAGCATGCTTCCAACGGAACTCTTGGAGACTTCCATTGGAATTCCTTCCCATACAGTTGCAACTATATCATCCGTGGTCAATGATGGTTGATAGACATGTAGTATTTTGGATTTAGAGAATATCTCTGTTCCTATCCGAAATCCTCCCAAGCTGATATATGAAGAGACTCCCTCTGTTCCAGTTATTGAATGAACTATTAATCGAACCATCTCATGTGAGGGTGACTTGGCGAATCTGAGAGTACCCATACCGCCCCACGATCTGTCAGCATCTTCAACATTATATCCAACTGTAGGTATTACCATTGACATCGCGCCTTTCTATGCTTAATATATTAAAAAGTGCCCCATGCCTTCATGGCACAGGGCACTCATTTAATTACTTCTAGTAACGGTTCAGACCTTCTTGGTTGGCTTAATCGTATAAGCCAAGAATCCGCCCAGAACGAATGCCAATACTATGCTAACAACATGCCACCATCTCATGCTATTGCTGCTTTTAGGAGTTTCAGCCTGAGACGTCAGTTTGGCGTTTTCTGCAATTAAAGTCTCGTTGTGAGATTTAAGTGCTTCGTTTTCACTGTTAAGTTTAGCAACTTCGTCCTTTTCCTTCGCATAAGGACTGGACTGACTATTGTTCTGTTCCGCTTTGGTCTTAGAACAGATACTGCTGCAACTAATTAGGCACACTCCGGCAATCGAAAATGCTGCTATCAATTTTACAATCTTCATTTTTTATACTTTCTTGTTTTTAGATACTATTGGGGTTTCTGTATACTGAGGAAACGCTCCCCTGCAAACTTGCTTACTAATGCTTTGATGCCAACGACTTGCATCTTCGTCTACCTGCACCATGCACTCTTTCATACGCACCACTTCTGCAGATAATTTATGTATCACCGACTCGGCCCTAGCCACGATACTAGATGTATCTACTTCTCCTGGAATATCCCATCCCTTTGACATGGCTTGCCCGTGCAAGTGTTGCAACTCTATCACGCAGATATTGGCTTCGTATATCACTTCTTCTGGAGTCTGTATATCTTTTTGAAGCATGCTTATTGCCCTTCCTTCATACATTGATCAAGAGACTCTTTCAATTCTCTAATCTGACTTTCAAGCGACTCGATGTAGGAGGCTCCTTGGTTGAGACATTTAGAAATGTCTTCAGCCACATTCTCCTCCACGGCTATATGCACATATATAGCCTTCCTTCGCATTGATCGAACAAATTCGTGAACGCCACTTTCAAAAGTTTTCAACGATAGGCTCCTTTTTTGTTTTTACAGTCATATACATAATCCATTCTTTAGCAAAGACTATTTCATCCCTTGCTTCATGTAACTTCAATATTGATTTTAGCATCATTTCCCGTTTTGATATTTCACGAGATTCGTCCATTGAGTAATTGTCAATTTGAGCGCATACTCCTTCGATGGATTCCTCTATCTCTTTGAACTTCACCGCATCATAGTAGATACTTGACCTGTGAACTTTAGACTTGGGATCTATGTCTTTTATTTCTTTATCATGGATCTGAGCATGTGGATAGGTGCTCTGAAAAAGAACCATGACACCTATTCCTGCCAAAATTCCATATCCCATGCCTAACCAGAATTCAGCACTCATTTGGTCTTCCTTTTCCTTTTTTTCTTTTCATTGAATGGACCAAATTTGGAATCTTCTAAAAGGGCGCATATCGGGTCCCTGGATTTTAGCATAGTTTCATATGAACGAAATGCAATTGCCCCGATATGAGTACTGCGGCTTTCTAGATTGGATATTGACGATTCTCCCAGAACAAAGCGACCTTTAAGTATTTCGCTTGCATATCTGTATGAAGTCCATGCATTTTGCGCCATGGCCTGCTCTCCTTTAGAAAAAGATTGCTTAGTAGCTTTTGCATAGAGAAGCGAATACGAAGGACTTGCACTCAAATCGTCCTCGAGCTTCCCTATCTCATCTATCTCTTCACTACCGCATCTGATGAGTGATATCAATGCATTAAACTTTTCATTAAGGCAAGAATCTACTGGACCATTGTTTAGTAGATTGAATGCAATTCTATTTATTGTCTTGGAGTCTATTGGGATCATGATCTTGAAGACGAGCGCGCCTCACGCACTCTTGCCGAGGAAATGCGTAGCCTACCCCTTGCGTACAATGGCACTATCTTCTTTGGCGTATCATTCGCAATGGGAGCACTTGCCGAAATGAACATCAGATGATCGGGATTGCAGCATGCCTTGTTTCCGCAGCAATGACCAACCTTCTTCCCGCTTATATCTTTACCGATTAGCATCATTATCATTCTATGTATACGTTTGGACTTGCCATTGAAACTACATATGCCATAGCCAGATTTATCCAATTTGCCGAGCCATACTGCGCACTGCGTATCCTCGCGACAATAGGTATGGCTAAGCAGTATTCGGGTATGCATGAGGCGTTCTGAAATGTCAGATCTGAATGTAGTCTTCATTTTTTTACTGCTCATATAAAATGCTCCTAAGGTGATTATAGTGCGATCATATTCCATTATACAATGTTTGATCACAATATCGTTAAAAACAAAATATGTATTGTAAGAAAAAGGTGCACCTTTTTCTTACAAAAAAGGCGCACCCTTGCTGGAGACGAAGCTCTCATACACTAGGCATTCAAGCGGTGGCTAAATCCCGAATTGCTCCGTGAAGATCAACACCAACGGTATCGTCCTGATGATAGAGACCAGCACGACGGCGACGACGTGCGATAGCGCGATAGTGAGAAAGGATGGCATTCGCGCGCTCGCTGCCTCGGCAACGGAACACATGAGTGACAGTACCCTTGCGGTCAAGATCGACCTCTATTACGCTGCGACGAAGATTCTTGTCGAGCGACTCGTACGCAACAACCATGCCGCCATCATCTGCTGATGACAACTTGAAGCACATTACAGTGTTTGCAAGCTCTCGCCCGCGTGGATAAAACTTAACTCTACGATTCATTATTCAAGCCTTTCTGAGCGGACCCGCGCCATCCGCGTTTTATTAAAATACGAACTGCGCAGTAGTTCGCTTTTCCTTATATGCGATTATAGTATGCACAATTCACTTTGGAGGAAAATCCTTATCAAGATCAGCAATCCTTCGAGGATTGTCCTGCCATAGTATTCTGCATACTTTGATTACTATATTCTTGCGAAAACGTGGATAAAGCCGTATGGCATCAAAAACATTTCGAATATATACATCCTTCAATGCCTGAACTGCATCCTGTATTTCCCTTTGCTCCAGTGCGGCTTTATTTCTTTTTTTCTCTTCGGAATTATTATTGGGCTTATTTTTGATATTTTTACCTGACATATAGACCTCCGATGTTAAAATCCGCGACCCATCGGACCGCGGATTAATTATAGTGGCTTGTCGCCATTATTTTTTCGGATGTTCAGCCTGAATAAAAGTACCAAATATTCATATCTGTTCGGGAGCGGGAACCTCGCCTATTGTGGGAGGGATGATTAAAATATTTTTAATGTATATATGAAAAAATAAGAATATCTTCAAGTCTTATTCTTTTTCAAAGTGAAAGATATATTGAAGAAATACAGGAGGTGGACTATGAGATTTTTCCTGTGTGCCATGATGATTGTGTTTATGCTTGGATGCAATCAGCTTAAACCAACTCATTCTAGGGATGAAATAATCACTCATATCATAAAGAGTGTTCCCATGGTAGTAAATGGCTCCGCTACTGGCTCTTGCATTCTATTCAAGAGGGGAGATGAAGCCATGGCCCTTACCGCAGCGCATGTTGTTGCTAAGCATGAAGACAAGCAGGTTGGGCCATATCTTCCGATTGAGACGGAAACGCCATTGATTCCTATTCAGGTCATAGGATGGAACTCGAGCAACGATAGCATATTGTGGGTTTGTAGTGCAGAAATTGTATGCGAAGATACGAAAATGGACTTTGCAATATTAAGGCTACTTTCCACAAGTCCAGAGATGGAATTTGCTTCATTCTCTGGGAAAACAGCTTCATTTGGTGAGCGTGTTTTCATGGTTGGATCGCCAATGTTGGACGCATCCACACTTAGCGAAGGAATAGTATGCCACCCCCATCGAAACCCAGCATTAGGCAATACTTCTGGGTTGAGGTACATCCATACCGATGCAATCGGATGCTTTGGATCAAGCGGGGGAGGGCTTTTCAGAGAGCAGGATGGACTGTGCATAGGCGTAGTAGTACTTAGGGACCCGTCCTACGGAGCCATGTACGCCCTTCCAATCGTGGAAATACTTCCTTTTATATCAGATTACATAAAAATATCGGACCTAAATAATTGATCAATATCTATGCCATTGAAGCAGGAGGTTGCGACTACTCGTCGTAATGAATATCCTGTCAGCTCAACCATATAAGGAGACTAAAAATGACAAACGTTATCGCAGACTTTACCGGATTCATCACTAGCACCATTGGACTCGTCTCTTGGACAGTCCTTGCCTTCGTTGCTGGTGCTTTCTTCGGTGCCTCGGTATGGGCTTGGGTTAAGACCAAGCTTCCTTGGACTAAGTGATCCACTGGTCACTCAAACAAAACAGCCCCGATTTATCGGGGCTGTTTCTTTCATAGATCAAATTTCCATTCCCGCTCAGCTGGTGGTTTAAGTCCATTCTTAAGCCACGAATCCACCATGGCCGCGCCCAGCGGACCCTGAACGGGAATATTGATTCCTGTTCCAGTTCCAGCCTTGTAGATGGCGGAAAGAATGTAAGGATTTGTTCCAGCGGAATTACTGAGATCCTCTCCCATCTGCCTACGCTTTTCCTTGTAAGCTGCTTCGCAAGCAATTACATTTGCGGAGTTTTTTCGGATCTGTTCTTGGTCGTAAGCCTTGTAATCATCTAAAATCCAACTCCACTGAAAGATGAGTAGGGATAGATGCCGAGGATATACGCCAGTGGCATGAGTCCAGGGGGAGCCAGCTCGAAAGAACGCGTTCCAGTCTGGGAAGATGTGTCTAGCATCTCCCTTGACTGGTAAGGCATGAAAGTAAGAGCCAGGAAGGGCAAGAGGAGCATTCCACAACTCCCAACACTGCATCCAGTAATCGGGCTTCATTACATCTAGCACTGCTTCGGATTCCTTGGAGAAAGGAAGAAGCTGGACTTCATCAGACTGCCTAGGATACTGTCCAGGCTTCTTGCCCAGATAGGATCCCCATGCGTATTTCCAGAATTCCCAGTCGATGGTGATTTTGCTCATGACTTAAGTATAGGGATTTTTTACATCCTGTCAAGTGAATTGGTCAAAAATCAACGACTTTCGACATTGGCAACAAGAATTTTTTCGATGTTAGCCGCAAGGTTATCGATCTTAGAGTCGCATTCATTTATCCTGTCGGACAGGAATTCTGTTCTTGCGGAAAATTCTGCAACATTATTGGTCTTCTCGTGAGCGTTGGAGATATCCTTTAATTCACGATCATGATCGTGCTGGCGAACCCAATAATTGTGATCATCTCGTAAGAATTCGATATCATTATCAACATTCTCTATCTGCTTACGCGTTTCCGCCGCAGCGACTATGGAAGAAATTGCAACAAGAAATACAGAAAGACCTATCAGGCCAAAAAGTGTCGTTGGATGAGGACTATCCGTTGCGAAGCAAAGTGCAGTTACTGTCAATGCAGATCCTGCAGACATTGATGAAAGCGATGCGCTGATAGACTGCTTAGTTTTCATTTTGTATCCTGTTATTGGTATAGTGCGAGTAATCATGTCATCCCTATTATTATGTATTTTTGACAAAAGAATAGCAAGCACTCTGGGTTAATGGGACTTTTTTACATTTTTTACCATTAATACATAATTAAATTTATGTATTTACAACTATAATACAGTTATAAGAATTAAGGATAAAAAATGAAATTATGCGTTAAATGCAAGGGAAAAGTTCCAAGCACATGTGTCATAGAAGGCAAAAGAAGGAATTTTAGTCACCGTAAATTTTGCCTAACATGCAGCCCTTTTGGTGGGCACAACACAAGAAAAGATGATCCTTCCAGGCCTAAAAAAGCAAGAAAGTATAAAGATTTTGACGAAAATCAAAAAATATCCAGTCGGCTTTCTGTGTGGGAAAAAGGAATGAGAAAAAAGAAAGAATTAGTTGACATGAAGGGGGGAGCATGTAAAAAATGTGGCTATTCTAGGTGCTTAAGAGCACTCACATTTCACCATAAAGATCCTTCTAAAAAGTCTTTTTCCTTAGACACTCGAAATGTAAGATGTACTAAATGGGAAAGACTTGTCGAGGAAGTTGAAAAATGTGAACTATTATGTTTTAATTGCCACATGGAAGAACATGATGAGTACGACGATAAAAATGCTAAATATAGAAACACACTAAAATAGGCGAGGTGGGATTCGAACCCACGACTTATCCGTTATGAGCGGACTACTCTGACCGCTGAGTTACTCGCCTGTTACTTTTATTTTTCAGAATGCTTGCTATTCGATTGTCAAAGAATACCGAGAAAGACATCTCAGGCTTTTTCAGCCCTGTCATCGTCGTTCCCAAGCTTCCCTATTCTAGTGCCTACCCAAGCCACTCCATCGCATCTTCCTCAAGTTTCCTGCTTTTCACCACTTCAGCAGTCCTGATATGAGTCGGAGCGACTACCTTGTTTCGAGCGCAGGAGATTCTCCCATCCCGATAACCAGTCTCATATCCTACTGTCTTGCCTCTTTTGAAACCTAACTTGTTTCCCAAAATTAAAGATAAAATGCCTATGAAAATATATAGTGTGTACGTCATACGCGATAAATACGAGTATGGCTTGTCGGCTTCCTAAGATATATAGTATTCTTAACAAACACTTAAATTACCGATATGGAGGGCAGCACTGGCTTGTTAAGTAGTCATTTTTCAGATAGAAAAAGTCTTCCAGTATCGGTAAAAATGGCAACATCTGCTTCTTGACGAGGGATATTTGATTCCTTCTCAAAAAAATAATCAGCACGATATGGATTATATGTTGCCTCCGTTGTCGTTACACCATCGGCAACATAAGGGCCAATTTCTCCAACGGCATATGCGTGAACATTCTTAGCCTTTTCGCGAATCACTCTAGACCTGCCCGCTTTGCTTACGACTAGAGAGACATTGATCAACAACAATTGACTACGATGGTCAATCACTCTTCTTGTTTTTTGATCCATAACGGACCAGCATTTCTTATGCAGATTTCTGTATACTTTTACTTTCATTTTTTTCCTTGCGCGACCGCCTCCCAATCCTGCCCTTCCTAGGATCAGGAGGACGGTCGCTAATGGACTCGGCGGGATTCGAACCCGCGTGCTGAAAGAGCTCCCATCGAATATCTACATGCTTAGCCGCTGTAGATACTTGCCTTTGTCCAACGGCGAACGCTGGCAAGTTTGTGCTTTTTATTTTGCTCGGCTCCTAAAGCAGAAAAAGGAACCGGCTCATCCCTCTGGTTTTGCGTCTTTGCCTAGAAGGCGTTCGGCAGGACGCTTGGCTGACTCAGGCAGCCATTCTGTAGCTGTAGTTGGCAGTTACTTTTTTGAACGATTTTTATCGTGGCCTTCGCTCAACCACGGCATGCAATCCTTCTGTTCACTCTCCAGTCGATACCATTCGAGCCCTTGTATGTTAAAGACTATATGCATTACAACAAAAAATACTAAACGCCTGCGCTTGCAGCGTTAATATTATTAAGAAGCATTGTCACACGAATGCTTGCCTTTTCATCTAAGTGATCCGTTAATAATATTTTGCTTATTATTCCGAATCCAAATAGATTCTGACCTAATTTAAAGTCAGGTCCTCCATCGAAGTCTACATATTCTATTCCGCCATTGACACCAGTACTACATCTGTAGAACTTTGCATCACTAGCATGTAATTCCCATGCGGTATGACTCTTATCTGCATATAACAAAGAGAAACTTCTTCCAGATCCATATCTGGATATCACTGTAAAGAATGGAGTTATATCCATATATTTCTTCTTTGCAATAATGACCCCAGAGGGATTCGAGCCCTCGTTACCTCCGTGAAAGGGAGGTGTCCTGAACCAGGCTAGACGATGGGGCCTAAAATTTAAACAACCTCAATGGCTTCTTTCCCTCTTTTTGACCTTCAACCCTATGTATTAGCGCAGAAAGACCAACATCTGGAGCTGCATTAATCCATCTTGCACACCCACCGCCCGTTGGATGGGTTTCTGCAACAGAAGGAACCACCACCTCTACCTGACCCCATGCGCCATTATCGCTAAAATCTTCTAGAGCATGAAGAAGATTTTCAGATCTCGCGGCGATGCAGTCGTGGCATATCATTTTTTCTTCGAACCATCGTGGAGCATTTATCGTAGGAGGCTGAGGAGAGTCTACGGACTTACTATATTTTTTTACCATTGAGGCAAGAAATTTTCTGTGACGGAATGCAGGACCAAAAGCACGAAGAGCATTAAAATCCCTATCCCACCATATGTCGTCCTCAAATGTAATGAATCTGCCGTCTGGTCTTCCCTCGGATATCCACCATTGAAGTAGACATAGATGACCCATTACCCACTTGGGAGAGTACTTGTTTCCCTTGCGATCAAATACCCGTGGGGTGCTAGGAGGACAGAAATCATAGGACTCAAATATCTTTGGCCACATTTTTCGTATGGACAAATCGGTATTGGCAAAGGAGCTGCACCCATCAGGCATGAGTGACGGGTAATGACTGCTTTTATCAGAGTCTCCGTCATGAAGCCAGACAAGCTTGGCATACGGAAACAGTCTTTTAGCAAGGTATTTGAAACGCCCAACAGTGGTCTCGTCGTTGTGATAAGTTCTAAAAATAAGCCATCTCTTGCTAGTCATCCATCATCTCTCCATCTTTCCATCTCATTATACGAACAACTAAATATATTGCCCAAAGACTTACGGAGATCAGAGTTCTCCTGTTTGAGCCCCTGTATCTCTCGTCTTAGTTCATATACTTCGCTGGGAGTCCAGTCGGCTCCGCATACGCAGTTAGCCTCAGAAGAGGCAAAGCACTTGCAATTTATTCCGTCAGCCATTTATAGCCTTTGAATCTGCAGGCATACGCATAAGCCTAGTCCTTGCTTCGACTTCTTCCACAATGGACATATCCTCCAGCACCGTCATTAATTCCGCATATCTTTTCTCCATACGCTCGATGGCGTTAGCCGCAGAATATACTACGGCCTTATCGTATGGAGGAAGGTACGAAGGCAGTCTCCTGTTTACCATATCCATCAATGAATCTACTATTCTCTTGTTATCATCATTTATCATATCAATGGAATTGATGGGATTCGAACCCACAATGTTTCTTATGTGAGGCATTTTAAGTGCCTTGCGTTTCGCCAATTTCGCCACAATTCCGTTGGATTACCGCACCAAAAACTGCTTCGTGTTGAGTCGAACCAAAACAAATTCCTTCAAAGAATGGGCAGCACGATTCCGCCACGAAGTTCTGAGAAAATCATTGTAGCAGTGTGGGCTGATCTTCGATGTCTTCTTTCTTGCCTTTTACTGCAGAATAGATTGGATCGTGCTTAGAACGGCAATTAAGACCGTTCATGGTTCTTGCTTCGTCCTCTGCGGCCTTCTTGCTCCTGAAAACTAAGATTCCCTTTCCTAACTCCTTGTCGTAGTCCACAAGAAATCCATAGTTATCTCCACGACCAGCCTTGACGAGCCAAAAATCTTTAGTGATGATGGAGGCAGATCGACCAGAAGGCATCGGCTACCCCTACTTGTTGTTTTTCTTATTCGACTTCTTGGAAGTTTTCTT
>Ga0114966_10000818_pt1 | contig 29396 bp, 25 predicted proteins | sample M_130207_XF_Meta_FD_87029 | JGI IMG/M metagenome (GOLD analysis project Ga0114966, IMG submission 87029) | Freshwater microbial communities from Lake Montjoie, Canada to study carbon cycling - M_130207_XF_MetaG | ecosystem: Environmental > Aquatic > Freshwater > Lake | place: Lake Montjoie... | reverse complement strand
TTGGCAGGGGAAGAAGGATTCGAACCTTCGCATGCTGGAATCAAAATCCAGTGCCTTAACCAGCTTGGCGATTCCCCTACAGGTCATTCTGAAGAAATCAAATTGTAAGCGGGATTTTTATTTAAGCCCTGAACAATCCGACCTACCCATCCCTTTGGAAGAGTTTGCAAAAGATTTTCTAGTTTTGCGAGATTGGTCTTAGGGTCTAAGACGGCAAAAACGCTACTTCCAGAGCCTGACATACGGGGCTCAGAGCCCGGTACTGCATGGCTAATCCAATCCAAAGCTTGCTTCACTTCAGGACAAATCCGCATCGCTACTGCCTGGCAATCGTTTGACAAGTCCGACCATGGCGATGCAAGAAAGCCATCAATTGTAATCTGAGCGTGATTTCGGGTCAATTCTGAGGCTTGAAAAATGCTTACTGTGGCAATTCCTTGGCGGGGAAAAATAACCAAAAAATCACGATTTTCGAGCTCAATGCCTTGGATTTTTTCGCCTATTCCTTCTACAAAAGCATTTTGGCCATAGATGAAAAAGGGTACATCTGCTCCAAGTTGCAGACCTAAACTGGCTAAAGTTTCCTTATCCAACTGGAGATTCCAGAGTGTATTAAGTCCAATCAAGGTACTTGCTGCATCTGAGGACCCGCCACCTAATCCAGCGCCTATTGGAATTTCTTTTTGAAGACTGATTTCAACCCCGCCCTCAAACTTGCAAAAATCTTTTAATAATTTTGCCGCGCGCACAACTAAATCTTGTTCTGGTGGTATGCCAGGTAGCATGTCGATTCGACGCACTATATTTTCTGGGATAGCTTTTAAAGTAATGATGTCGCACCAGTCAATCAGTTGAAAAACAGACTGAAGTAGGTGATAGCCATCGGCCCTGCGTCCAACGATATGGAGAAAAAGATTGAGCTTTGCTGGTGAACGTAGCAACAAAGTTGGTTTAGTCATTTGGACGATCAAAAACTAAACGAATATCAATCGATCCAATGTTAGAACTCCGAGTCATCATCAGTTTATCTAGACGCATATTATTTCCCCAGGTATAGACTAATTCCCAGCCATCCTGATTAATTTTGTTCACTTGTCCCTGAGCATTTCTATCGATGCTAGCTTCACTACCTGGTCTCACTTCACCTCTCAGCCAATTTGATAGACCACGAGCAGGCAAGGGTAAGCCCAAGGTGTTTTGTAATAATGTATCTGCATCAATTGCGGTGACTACTTGACCATCACGCTCCAGTGTCGCTTCCCCAGGAGTAATTGTAATTTTGGCGATAGAGCCACCAACAGGATTTCGAATTTCCAAGATATCTTTGAGCGCATCTTGAGTCAATGTAAAGCCACCTGAGCCACCTTGATTTTGTGATTCAGTAATGCCGATCACTTTGACTGCAAAACGGCCATCCCATGAACCCTGAGGAGCTTTTTCCGGGGTTGACCAGTCTGGCTTGTAGCGTTTTAAAGTTTCCTTGAGGGTGGGATTATTAGCATCTAATTTTTGCCCTTGGCTCCACATCTCTTCAGCCTCGGAAGGACGATTCATGACCCATAAGACTTCACCAGTATGAGCAGCAATATCAGCCTCAGGCTTCATCCTGAATGCCTGCTGCAGTTGCTCTAATGCCAGAGTATTTTTACCAAGCCTAAAGTTCACCCAACCCAAGCTATCCAAGATGAAGGCATCCTTTGGTGATAGCTGTTGCGCTTTACTAATCAGAGTAAATGCCTCAGAGAGATTAATGTTGCGATCAGCTAAGGAGTAACCCAAGGCATTTAGTGAGTTAGCATCGTTAGGATATTTGCGTAAAATTTCACGCAAAGTTTTTTCCATCACATCGATGCGATTCGCTTTTTCTGCGGACATAGCATAGGTGTAAAGCACCCCAGGATCTTTTAATGGTACTTTAACGCTTGATGCAATTTCGTAGAAAGCACGCAAAGCCTGATTTTCATCTTTTGACTTAGCAAGCAATGTTTGTAGCTGCAATAAAGTAGTTTCTTGTTGCGCGGGAGTTTGCTGCCGAAGCAAAGAAATTGCTGGTTTAACAGCATCAGGCCAACGATTGTTTAAAGCGAGGAGAGTAATAAGCACTTCCTTAGGCTTGGTTTCAGAGGCTGGCGATAGCTCATCCCAGGTTTTTGCAGCTTGAAGTGCTAAATCAGGCGAGCCTCCGCTAATAGCAATTTCCATTGCTCTTTGCGCGAGGCGAGGATCTTTGTATTGGCGGGCCATTTCTAGATAGGTGTTGTAAGCCAGTCCAGCTTCACCTCTTTGCAGGGCAATCTCTGAGGCAAGTACTTCAAATACGCCTTCACCAGTCTTTAAGCCATCCATTTGTGCCCAGACTTGATTCGAAAAGACTAGCCTACTAGATAGGGCTAAGAGGAATAAGCCCTGTAAAAGGGCCTTGCGTATGAATTTGCTCATAAGCACATTCTAATCTGCGAATCTACAATCCATTTATGCCAGAGCTTCCAGAAGTAGAAGTCACCAGATTAGGAATTGCCCCCCATCTTGAGGGGCGGAAGCTTAGCGCCGTCAAAGTTCTGGATGGGCGCTTACGTTGGCCCGTTCCTAGTAATTTGCCAAAGATTCTGCCAGGTCAAAAGGTGCGCTCTATAGCAAGGCGCGGGAAGTACTTATTGCTTGAAATGGATACGGGACACCTGCTAATCCATTTGGGCATGACTGGAACTTTACGGGTGTTGCCAAGCACCGATTCTTTGAAGCCGCATGATCGCATCACTTTTGAATTTGGCAAGCTAAGCTTACGATTGCACGACCCCAGAAAATTTGGCGCAGTTTTATGGCATGCCAACACAAAGGGTCCGCTCGAGAAAAATGCGCTTTTGCAAAAGTTAGGGGTTGAGCCTTTTTCGGCTGAGTTCGCAGCCCAGCATGGTGCCGATCTTCTTTATAAGACCTCACGTAAGCGCAGTGTAGCGGTGAAGCAATTTTTACTAGCTGGTCAGGCGGTAGTGGGGGTCGGTAATATTTATTGCTCAGAAAGTTTATTTGAGGCGGGTATTCATCCTGCAAAAGCTGCTGGTAAGTTAAGCAAACCTCAGTGTGCTCGTTTGGCAAATGCAGTGAGACTCATTCTGAAGAAAGCGATAGCTGCTGGTGGTAGTAGCTTAAAAGATTTTGTAAACAGTGAGGGCGATCCCGGCCACTTCATGGTGCAAACCAAGGTTTATGACCGCAAAGGCTTGCCGTGTAAGGTTTGCAAAACGCCGATTGTTCAAATTGTCCAGGGCCAACGCTCTACCTATTTCTGCCCCCAATGCCAAAAACGGTAATGAATACTTTTTCAAAAAAGCTGATTGCTTGGCATGGAGTCAGTGGGCGATCAGGTTTGCCGTGGCAAGGTAATCGTGATCCATATGCAGTTTGGGTTTCTGAAATTATGTTGCAACAAACTCAAGTTACTACAGTACTAGAGCGTTATCCACGCTTTATGAAACGTTTTCCAACCGTGAAAAAATTAGCGTCAGCTGATATCGATGATGTGCTGGCTGAATGGGCGGGCTTGGGCTATTACTCTCGCGCCAGGAATTTACATGCATGCGCAAAACAGGTTGTGCAAGAATTTGCTGGAAACTTTCCAAGTGATCCTATATTGCTTGAGCAGCTAAAGGGTATTGGCCGCTCAACAGCGGGTGCGATTGCCGCTTTTGCCTTTCATGAAAGGGCGCCAATACTCGATGCGAATGTCAAAAGAGTTTTGGCACGTTTGTTTGCTATTGATGGCGCCATACAAGAGAAAACAGTAAACAATCACCTATGGCAATTAGCAACTGATTTATTACCAAATCAGGCAGAAAATATGCCGGTGTATACACAAGCCTTGATGGATTTTGGTGCTACTTGGTGTACTGCTCGCAAGCCAGTATGCGTAGGGGTGGAGAAAAAATGTCCCTTTGTAAAAGAATGTCAGGCGAACCTAAGTGACCAGGTACTTACTTTGCCAAAAAAGGTGATCAAAGCAAAGTCACCTGAATTTGATTGCGATATGTTATTGGTCAGATCAGGTAATTTTGTGCTTTTGCAAAAGCGACCTAGTAAGGCAATCTGGGGTGGGCTATGGTCCTTGCCAGAGTCAGTATGGAAATCAAAAACTGAAAGAGGGCCTAAGAGCGCTCCAGCCCTGAAGGAGTTGCTGACCAGCACTTTGCCTAAGGAGAATATAGTTGCTTTAGCCAAATCTATTAAAGAATTAAAGCAGGGTAATCAAATTAAGCATATCTTCACCCATCGTCGTTTATGGATACAGATTTGGGAAGGAAGATCTGCAAAAACTGTGGAGTTTTTAAGCTCTGATCTGAAATGGGTGCCCCTTAGCCAGCTGGGGCGATATGGTTTACCGCAGCCGATTAAGATTTTGCTACAGGGATTGAGTCTAGCTCGCGGTGACGATCTAAGAAATTAAGCTGTAGAGCAATTAAATCTTTTTGTGCGCGAAAGTGTTCACCGATGCGATTGACTAAGTAGACTGAGCGATGCTGTCCGCCAGTGCATCCAATCGCAACTGTTAAATAGCTACGACCATCGGCAATATAGTGCGGTAACCATTTATCAATAAATTGAATAATGTCGCTTTCCATGCTTGCTACCTCAGGAATTTTTTCTAAAAACTCTTTAACCGGCTTATCGTTGCCAGTTAAAGGCTTCAAGTCTTTGTCGTAATGAGGATTTGGCAAGCAGCGTACATCAAATACAAGATCTGCTTCACTAGGCACTCCCTTTTTGAAACCAAAGGATTCAAAAATGACGGACAGCCCTAGAGGTTTATCTTTGAGAAAATCTTGAATCCAAGAACGTAGTGCATGCGCAGGTAGATTACTAGTATCGATACTATGCGCTTGGGCGCGCAGCGGTTCAAGTAAGCTACGCTCTTTATTGATTGCTTCAATCAGTGTTGCAGATTGAGATTGCTGAATATTGGTTGATAAGGGATGGCGTCTACGGGTTTCTGAAAAACGCTGCACCAAGGTATTGGTGTCAGCATTTAAGAAAACAATTCTCACTTGATGTTCGCGACGCAAGTTCTCTAGAATGGAAGGCAGTTCAGCAATAGATTCACCGCGACGTGCATCAATCGCGACCGCTACACGTTCACTCTTTTCTTTTTCGAGGGTAGTAATCAGACTCATAAGGAGCGAGACTGGCAGGTTATCTACGCAGTCATAGCCTGCATCTTCGAAGGCTCGCAAGGCAACTGATTTACCTGAGCCAGAGATTCCAGTAATCAGATTAATTTGCATAGCTTAGAGCAAGCGACCCTGAGATTTGAATGAATCAGCTTCAGTATTCATTTGAATACGTTGACGTTCCATGAATTCTTTTAAGGTATCAATACCACGTAATTGCAAAATGGTATTACGTACAGCAGCTTCAACTAGTACCGCTAAGTTGCGTCCTGCGGCAACTTGAATTTTTACCGTACGAATAGGAATGCCTAAGACATCGATGTGTTGAGCTTCAAGAGGTAATCTTTCAAACTCCCCATCGGTTCTACGAACGAGTTGAACAATCAGGCGCAACTTCAGTTTGCGACGTACTGCAGTTTCACCAAAGATGGTGCGGATATCGAGTAAGCCTAAGCCACGGACCTCAAGTAAGTTGCGCAAGATAACTGGGCAGCGTCCTTCAATATAGTCTGGGCCAAGACGAGCAAAATCAACTGCATCATCTGCCACTAAGCCATGGCCACGAGAAATCAGCTCTAGACCTAATTCACTTTTACCCAAACCTGATTCACCAGTAAGCAATACGCCTAAGCCTAAGATATCCATAAATACACCATGCATCGTGATTTTAGGCGCGCCAATTTTAGTCAGGTAGGTACGCAGATGATCAATGACTTCTGCTGCGGAAATGGGGGTTGTAAATAAGGGGGTAGAAGTACGCTGGCAAAAGAGCTGTAAGTCTGCATCGGCTGCCTTGCCATCCGCTACGATGACACAAGGAGGTGTTTTGGAGATTAAGTTTGCTATCTGCTCTTGTTTTTGCTTGGGCTCCAGTACTGCATGATAGTCAACCTCTTGTTCGCCAAAGATTTGGATGCGACTTGGATGAATGAGATTTAAGTGCCCCACTAAGTCTGAGCTAGCTGCAGCTGCTTTGACTGCCTCGGCTGGGAAAGTACGATCTGCGCCCTCTAGACCGCCAATCCAGGAAAGCTTTAGATCTGAAACATTGTCATCAAAAATCTGTTGTGCAGTTACTCCTTCAAGGAGCAAGGGCTGTGTCATTTTGTTGCATCCCATTGTTGTAATAAGTCACAAACCTTAACCGGATCACTCGCGGACGATAGAAATTCACGGGTATCTGTATTAGATAATAGCTGTGCAATAGAAGATAGAATTTCTAAATGTTGTTGAGTTGCTTTTTCAGGAACCAATAAAAAAATCAGAATAGATACCGGCTCACCATCGGGTGCAGCGAACTCAATCGGACTTTTGAGCTTCATAAAAGCGGCGCTTGGCTGCTTAAGGCCTTTAACACGTCCATGTGGAATTGCAACACCGGCACCAAGTGCGGTAGATCCTAAATCTTCACGTGCGTTCAAAAACCCCACTACGGAAGCTGCATCAATACCCACTTTTTTAAAGAAGAGGGCTCCTGCTGCTGCAAATGCATCAGCTCTGCTGGTGGCAGGGTTATCTAATGCAATGCAGTCAGGGGTGAAAAGATTGGTCAGGGCATTCATGGGAATTGATTATAGGTGTCCTGACTACAGGGATCACTCAAAGCGCTTATCGTGGTGGTGATCCTGAATTTTTTCTTTGTGTTTTACAACCTGGCGTTCTAGTTTTTCGACTACGGCATCCATCGCATGGTAGAGGTCAGCATTATGAGCCTCGGCAAATAATTCCTTACCCTTAAGGTGAATGGTAATTTCAGCGCTCTGACGAAGCTCCTTTTCCTTCGCATTATCAATTACAAGAAAGGCGGAAGCATCAATGACATGGTCAAAGTGCTTACGAATTTTGGCCATTCCAGCCTCAAGGTGCATGCGCATGGCAGGTGTTACTTCTAGATGGCGGCTATTAATTTTCAAATTCATTAGCATCTCCTCATATATACGCGTGCGCATGCTAATGCCTGGGGTGCGCAGCAGGCCCCTGAAATCGTTGGAGTAGTATTTTTGGAAAAGAACTTCATGAACCTCCAGCGTATCAGCGAATTTGCTGAAAACCAAGAGGGAAAGACATTTTTATTTATTAAACGGCCCAGAAGGCCCTTAGCTTACATCCTGAAGTTTTCGCCTAAGTAGACTCTTCGGACGGCATCATTTTGGATAATTTCGTCGGGTTTGCCTTCAGCCAGAACACTGCCCTCACTAATAATGTAGGCATGGTCGCAAATACCCAGGGTTTCCCGAACGTTATGGTCAGTAATAAGAACACCAATTTGACGGTCTCGTAAGAAGCGAACGATACGCTGAATTTCCCCAACAGCAATAGGGTCAACGCCAGCAAATGGTTCATCTAGCAAGATAAATTTGGGTTGGGAGGCCAAAGCCCTGGCAATCTCAACTCGACGACGCTCACCACCAGAAAGGGAGAGAGCTGGGTTATTGCGCAGATGGCTAATTTGTAGCTCACCCAAGAGCTCATCTAGTCGATTAGCAATTTCGACTTTAGTCAGCGGCCTACCACCCTGTGCTTGAAGTTCAAGGACTGCTTGGATATTCTCAGCAACATTGAGTTTTCTGAAAACGGAAGCTTCCTGCGGTAGATAAGACAAACCCATACGGGCACGTTTGTGGATGGGTAAATGTGTGATGTCAGTACCATCCAAAATAATATTGCCTCCATCAAGCGGAACTAAGCCAACAATCATGTAAAACGATGTTGTTTTGCCTGCTCCGTTGGGCCCAAGCAAGCCAACTACTTCACCACACTTCACTTCTATGGAAACATCTCGAACCACGGTTCTAGAGCCGTAACGTTTTTGTAGGTGGTGCGCACTCAGAGTTGCGGCGCTATTGGTTTGAGCTAAATCCGTTGTCATTTCTCTAATGTGGCTTTTCGTCTTGGTGAAAGGATTGCTCTAGCCAAGGGCAGATCATCCGGCTTTGCATCTTTAGGGGGCGTTACTTGATAGTACTGCTTTACATCATCGTATTCAATTTTCCAACCGCGCAATTGGTCTAGCATTTGCATATTCAGTAGGCGCTTAAGACTGGCATCGCCAGTTAATGTGAGAACTTCAGTTTTAGCGTTATAGACAACCTGACTTGCCAAGCCTTGCATGAATTCATCTGCAGGCCCTTCGCGACGCTGCCTAAAGCTCGCTGTGGTATTCGGTGCGCCCTTGACATCTACAAATTCATAGCCTTCAGGGTTCACTTCAATGCGCCCATCCTCGCCAGTAACGATGATGCTTCCTTTGATGAGTAAGACCTGTCCCTTCAGATCATAGATTTGCTTGACATCATCAACAGAAACTTTTTCCGCTTCAAGGATGATGGGCTTATCTTGGTCAGCCTTCTCAGCGTATGCAATTCCTACAAGGCTGAGTTTTAGCAATAACAATACGGCAATGAAGCGAAATATGAAATAAGTTTTCATGATCTTTATTGAGTACTCCGTGGCGCTCGCTCAATGCGTCCTTTAACATGACCTGAGAGAGTCATGCTTTGCTCAACGTTATTAAATTTTCCACCTTCGGCGGAGTGCATGATTGACATCCCTTGCTCAAGCGTTACAGGCCTATCAGTTTCAATAATGTCATCATTGATGAGCACTTTGAAATAGGTAGAAGATGCAAGCATTCTCAAGGTTGCAGCTTGCGACGCCGTTGCTGCTTGGGCTGGTCGAGAGATGGATGCATTATCAATCAGATCCAAAATAGTTAGATCACCATCAAGGTGACCCGTATCAGATTTGACGGTTACTGGAGCCTTATCAATCTGGAAGAGGCGCATACGGGGGGCCAAAATATCAATCGAGGCATCATCATCATAGTGAATCACCTTTTTACCTAGAATTCGATATTTGGTACTGCCAATTTCATTGAGTGCTGAGAGTGCTCCATTAGTGATTGTGTAATCGGGCTCATGCAGTCTTACACGCTCTAGCGAAGATTTTTCAGGGGGCGCCCCTTTTTGCACTAGCCAAAAAGTGACTAGCGTTAAACCCCCCATCAAAATCAAGGGCAGCAGACGCAATAGAGTGCGCCCAATACCGAGTTTGATTTTTTGAGGATTGAATTGCATTACTTAGTTGCGCGCTTTATTGAGTAATTCTTCATAGTGATTTTGTGCCTTCAGAATCAGATCGCACACTTCTCGTACAGCACTATTTCCGCCGCTATGATTGCTTACGAAATGTGCAGATTCTTTTACTGCTTCATGAGCTTGTGCAGGACAAATCCTAAAGCCGGCGTTTTTCATCATTTGTAAATCTGGCCAGTCATCGCCCATGACAGCGCAGTCTGATGGAGAAAGATCTAAGGATTTGATCACTTGGGCTAAGGCGATAGCTTTGTTTTCAACACCCATGTGGACATGTTTAATCCCTAGCTCTTCGCAACGCGCTAGAACCATCTTTGAATTTCTACCAGTGATGATCGCAGTCGGAATTCCACATTGCTCTAATAATTTAATACCCAAACCGTCCTGGATATCAAATGCTTTTAGTGACTCCTTGCCGTCAGCGCCAATCCATACCTGACCATTAGTAAGAACGCCATCAACATCTAGAACCAAGAGCTTTACTTTGCTTGCGCGCTCCCAAGCCTGTGGGTACTTAGCAAGAGGATTGGTGTTGTGGGTGTTAAAAGCGCTCGGCATTAAAATTAAACTAGATGAGAGATTAAATCACTTTTGCTGCAAACAAATCATGCAGATTGAGTGCGCCTAATAGTTGTCCATTGCTATCAGTCACAACCAAATGATTGATGCGGTGTTTTTCCATCATCTCAATTGCCTCTTCTGCAAGTAGCTCTGGTGGAATAGTGCGAGGACCTGGAGTGGTGGCGCTTTTTAGGGTAATGCCATCCAGATTGGTTTTCTTTTCCAATAAACGACGTAGGTCACCATCGGTCAAAATGCCATACACCTTTTTGTCTTTATCTAAGGCAACAACCATACCCATCCGCTTAGAAGTCATCTCGAGCAGGGCGTCTTGCAACGATGCTTCAATGGAAATTTTAGGGGTGTCATTAAGGCTGCGCATCACTTCACTGACATGCGTGAGTTGTTTGCGGCCAAGTCTGCCACCTGGATGTGAGCGTATAAAATCTTCTGCCTCAAATCCTCTCGCATCTAATAATGCAACTGCTAATGCATCACCCATTGCGAGTGCGGCAGTGGTACTTGTAGTTGGCGCTAGATTGAGTGGGCACGCTTCTTTTTCAACGCTAGTATCAAGGTGTGCATCTGCTAATTTTGCAAGCGATGAATTCGGAGCACCAGTCAAGGCAATGAGTTTTGCTCCGGTGCGTTTGATGATGGGAACAATTGTGAGCAGTTCATCAGTCTCGCCAGAATTTGAGAGCGCTACAAATACATCCTCTCTTGTCACCATTCCTAAGTCACCATGACTGGCTTCAGCAGGATGAACAAAAAAAGCAGGGGAACCAGTAGAAGCGAAAGTAGCAGCAATTTTGCGTGCAATGTGGCCAGATTTACCGATACCAGAAACCACAATTCTGCCTTTACAGCCATGGAGCAGCTCAACCGCGAGTACTAGGGCATCAGCATTAGCCCCTTCAAGGCGATCGCGCATCGTTTGCAGTGCAGCAGCCTCAATAGTGAGGGTGTCACGCGCAAGCTTTAGGGTTCGTTCACGAGTCTTAGCTATCATCGAGTAAGTATATGCCGTCAGTCCTACAGTTAACTCTCATTCTCTTGGCCTCTGGTGTGGCCGGAGTCCTTATTTTCCGCTATTTTGGCTTACCCCCTATTTTGGGCTATTTGGCCATTGGTGTGTTGATTGGGCCTCATGCTCTAGGCCTAGCTAGCGACTCAGCCACAGTCAAATATCTGGCTGAATTTGGGGTCGTTTTCTTAATGTTCTCAATTGGCCTGGAATTTAACCTCCATAAGCTGCGAGCCATGCGCAAGATCGTATTTGGCCTTGGCGCTAGTCAGGTAATTTTGACCATGCTCTTGGCAGTTCCAGCTAGTCTTCTCATGAACTGGATTTACCCAATCTCTTGGAGTGCAGCGATTGCCTTGGGCGGAGCCTTGGCAATGTCTTCTACCGCTATTGTGAGCAAGCTCATTTCTGATCGAGCTGAATTAGAAACAGAACACGGTCGTAACGTCGTCGGTATTTTGCTATTCCAAGATTTAGCAGTTGTCTTCTTATTGATCTTGCTGCCATCACTCGGGAAAAATCCTACAGACTTATTTGTTGCTCTAACAGCTGCATCAATCAAAATCATTGTGGCCTTGGTGCTGATTTTCTTCATCGGTCAATCACTCATGAGTCATTGGTTTAAGTTGGTAGCTAAGTTCCGCTCTCAAGAATTATTTATGCTCAATCTGTTATTAATTGTGTTGGGCATGGCGGGATTGACTGAGCACCTTGGGTTGTCTTTAGCACTTGGTGCATTTTTAGCAGGCATGTTGATCTCTGAAACACCATATCGCCATCAAGTAGAAGAAGACGTTAAGCCTTTCCGCGACGTTCTACTTGGACTGTTCTTTATTACGATTGGTATGCTTCTGGATTTCAATGTTATTCGAGATCAATGGATCTTGGTGTTGGCTTTGCTAATAGGTCCATTAGTATTTAAGTTCAGCTTGATTGCTTTGCTCTCTAAAGTATTTGGCTCAAGTACCGGCATCTCCATCAGAACTGGCCTATGTCTGGCTCAAGCAGGTGAATTCGGCTTTGTTTTGCTAACTCAAATTGATGGCTTGGATTTAATTGATCCAATCTTGAGTCAAGCAGTGTTAGCGGCAATGCTGATCTCAATGTTCTGCGCTCCTTTCTTGATTGAATACAGTGATCGCATTGCAATGCGCTTCTCTAGTAATGAATGGTTGTTGCAATCACTTGCTTTGACGCGGGTAGCAGCTAAGAGTGTGCGCAACGAAAATCATGTAGTGATTTGTGGATTTGGCCGATCAGGCCAAAGCTTGGCACGCATGCTAGATCAAGAAAAAATACCTTATATTGCTTTGGACCTAGATCCTGATCGCGTTAAAGAGGCAGCTGCTGCTGGTGACAACGTTGTCTACGGCGACGCTAGCCGTGAAAACTATTTGATTGCTGCTGGTCTGTCTCGAGCAAAAGCGGTAGTCATTACTTATGCAGATACTGCGGCGAGTTTGCGAGTGTTGCGTCAGGTTGAACATTTGCGCCCAGGAATGACAGTATTGGTGCGTACTAGAGATGATGCTGATATTGCGAAACTGCAAGCCGCTGGCGCTACAGAAGTGATTCCAGAGCTGATTGAGGGTAGCCTGATGATTGCTTCTCACGTCTTACTAATCATGGGTGTACCAATGCGCAAGGTAGTAAGAAGAATTACTACTGCTCGTGAAGAGCGTTATAGCTTGTTGAGGGGTTATTTCCGTGGCTCAGCAGACGATGACTTTGGATCGAACGAGTCTTGGCGTCTACATGCGATTACGCTACTACCGCATTCTCAGGCAGTTGGTAAAACCTTGGGTGAACTTGATCTTGAAAATGAGGGCGTCAGCGTTCAGGCTGTCCGCCGTAAAACAGCAAGCGCTGATTATGTGCAGCTGCCACTGACTTCAGAGCTTAAGCTCGAGGCAAATGATATTTTAGTGATTTCAGGAAATTCAGAGGCAACCGATTTAGCTGAAGCGAAATTGCTCTAATTCTGGATTTACTTCTTTTTCTTGCTAACAACAAGTTTGCGTGTCAGTAGTGGAGCTAGGTAATGACCAGTAAAGCTTGCTACATTTTTAGCAACATCTTCTGGTGTTCCAGTGGCGATGATTTCTCCGCCACCAGCTCCCCCTTTGGGTCCTAAATCAATGATCCAGTCGGCAGTCTTAATCACATCTAAGTTGTGCTCAATGATGACTATAGTGTTGCCCTGCTTCTTCAATGTTTGAATCACAGTAAGCAATAGCTGGATGTCATGGAAATGTAAGCCCGTAGTCGGCTCATCCAAAATATACAAGGTCCTACCGGTATCCCGTTTGGAGAGCTCAAGAGAAAGCTTTACGCGTTGTGCCTCACCACCAGATAGTGTGGTGGCACTCTGTCCAAGCTTGACATAACCCAAACCAACATCGAGAAGCGTTTTAAGTTTGCGTTTAACGATGGGTACAGCCTCAAAGAATTCATGGGCTTGTTCAATGGTCATCGACAGAACTTCATGAATATTCTTACCCTTGTAACGAATATCTAAAGTTTCGCGGTTATAACGCTTGCCATGACAAACATCACAAGGTACATAAACGTCTGGCAAAAAGTGCATTTCTACTTTCAGTACGCCATCACCTTCACAAGAGTCACAGCGACCACCTTTAACGTTGAAAGAGAAGCGACCAGCTTCATAGCCACGCTCACGTGATGCTGGAACGCCAGCAAAGAGTTCACGAATTGGTGTAAACAGACCAGTATAGGTAGCTGGGTTAGAGCGCGGCGTTCTGCCAATCGGCGACTGATCTACGCTAATGACTTTATCAAAATGCTCTAAGCCCTTCATTGAATCGTGAGCTGCTGGTTCCGCAATAGAGCCATAGAGATGCTGAGCTACCGCATGATGCAATGTGTCATTAATCAATGTAGATTTACCGGAGCCTGAAACACCGGTTACGCAAGTGAGTAAGCCCACTGGAATTTTGGCGTGGACTGATTGCAAGTTATTGCCACGGGCACCGAGAATTTCTAAGAATCGATCATTTACTGGGATCCGTTTTTCTGGAACCGCAATAGCTTCGCGACCAGCAAGATAGGCGCCAGTTAAAGAGTTCAGGTTTGCTTCAACTTCTGCAGGAGTTCCTTGGGCAACAATCTCTCCACCATGGATGCCTGCACCAGGGCCAATATCAATGACCCAGTCAGAGGCGCGAATCATATCTTCATCATGCTCAACCACTAAGACGCTATTACCTAGATCACGTAAGTGCTTCAAGGTGCCGATTAAGCGATCGTTATCGCGTTGATGCAAGCCAATAGATGGTTCATCGAGAACATACATGACCCCGGTTAGGCCAGAGCCAATCTGGCTTGCAAGACGAATACGCTGCGCTTCTCCACCAGAAAGAGTGTCTGCACTGCGCTCAAGAGAGAGATAGTCAAGGCCTACGTCATTTAAGAAACGTAGGCGTGCGCTGATCTCTTTAACAATCTTATCGGCAATCTCTCGTTTGGCACCCTTGAGATCTAAGGCTTCGAAATACTCTTTGGCTTCTTTAAGTGGTAATGCACTAATCTCATAGATAGCGCGCGATTGTTTTTTCTCACCGACTTTGACAAAGCGCGCCTCCTTACGCAAGCGACTACCATTACATTCAGGGCAAGTTTGTACATTTTGATAGCGTGATAACTCTTCACGCACCGTCATGGAATCAGTTTCGCGATAGCGACGCTCAAAGTTCGCAATAATGCCTTCAAAGGCGTGTTCTCGAGTCGTATTTTTGCCGCGTTCGTTGATGTACTCAAAAGGAATGGTTACCTCGCCCGAGCCCAGCAAGATCAAGTCTTGTTGTTTCTTAGAGAGTATTTCAAAAGGTTTCTCGACATCAAAGCCGCCATGCTTAGCCAGGGTCTGCAGTAGCTTGAAGTAAAACTGATTGCGACGATCCCAGCCTTTAATCGCACCAGAGGCTAGTGATAGATCGGGATGCGCAACGATCCGTTTTGGATCAAAGAAGGATTGATGACCAAGGCCATCGCATGATGGGCAAGCACCCATTGGATTATTAAATGAGAAGAGGCGTGGCTCTAGCTCTTGTAGCGAGTATGAGCAAACTGGGCAAGCAAACTTGCTTGAGAAAATCATTTCTTTACCACTATCCATATCGACAATCATGGCCTTGCCATCAGCTAATCGTAGGGCTGTTTCAAAAGACTCTGCAAGACGCTGTTGAATATCGGGACGTACTTTAATGCGATCAACTACAACTTCAATAGAGTGCTTATCATTTTTCTTAAGCGTGGGCAGCTGATCCACTTCAAAAATCTCTGCTTTAGCAGCATTGGCCGTGCCACCACCAGAGCGCACCCTAAAGCGCACAAAGCCTTGAGCCTGCAGATCTTGAAAGAGATCAACAAACTCACCCTTGCGCTCACTGACAACTGGCGCAAGAATCATTAACTTCGTATCTTCTGGCATCGATAGCACGGTATCTACCATCTGGGAAACGCTTTGTGCTTCTAGTGGAAGATCATGATCGGGGCAATGTGGTGTGCCTGCACGTGCGAATAGCAGGCGTAAGTAATCATGAATTTCAGTAACAGTGCCAACAGTTGAGCGTGGGTTATGACTAGTTGCTTTTTGCTCAATTGAGATTGCGGGTGAAAGACCTTCAATAGTATCAACGTCTGGCTTTTCCATGAGCTGTAAAAACTGTCGTGCATAGGCAGAAAGTGATTCAACATAGCGACGCTGGCCTTCAGCGTAGAGGGTGTCGAAAGCTAATGAGCTTTTGCCAGAGCCAGATAATCCAGTCAGGACGACTAATTTCTCTCTAGGAATATCTAGATTGATGTTTTTGAGGTTGTGGGTGCGGGCACCGCGGATCTTAATTTCGTTATTCATGATTTTTTAGCGTAACTTGTTAATATAGCTCTTTCCGATGAATCCTTCTGAACTCCGCTCCACTCTGGCCTTAGCAGGCATATTTGGCCTTCGTATGCTGGGCCTTTTCTTGCTTTTGCCCGTCTTCAGCATTCATGCCAAAGACTTGCCTGGAGGCGACCAAGCTATCTTGATAGGTTTAGCATTGGGAATTTTCAATATTGTTCAGGCCTGTTTCCATATTCCCTTGGGCAGGCTTTCCGACCGAATTGGAAGAAAGACAGTCGTTTTATGGGGTTTGTCCTTGTTTGTTGTGGGGGCCTTAATTTGTGCTACTAAGGATGATTTGCTATGGATCTCCATTGGTAGGGGCGTGATGGGTGCTGGAGCCATTTCTGCGGCTGTTTCTGCGTGGGTTGCCGATCTGACTCGGGAGCAAGTACGCAGTCAAGCCATGGCTATAGTTGGCGCTAGCATTTCTCTTTCATTTGCTATTTCGTTGGTTGCTGCTGCTCCCCTTTATCGTGCTATTACCCTAAGTGGAATGTTCGTGGTGTTAGCAATCCTAGGGGTTGTAGCGATGGTAATGGCCTATTTTGTGTTACCAGATAAGAAGCCTGAAGTTCTTGCGCAACAAGATTCAATCAAAGTTGTATTTTTACGTCCAGAGCTTATGCGTCTAAATATTGGTGTATTTGTATTAAATGCTACCCAAGTCGCAATGTTCTTAGTAGTTCCACGTTTGCTAGAACAAGCAGGATTTCCACTTGCCGCACATTGGCAAATTTATCTCTCCGTCGTTTTACTCTCTTTTGTATTTATGGTTCCGCTATTAATTTATGGCGAGAAAAAACAGCGCATACGACTTGTACTATTAATTGCCATCATTCTTTTGATTATTGCCGAAACAATCTTTACTCAAGCTTCAACTGTGACGCTCATCACGGTGGCATTGCTGATTTATTTTGTAGGCTTTAACTTACTGGAGGCCTTGCAACCCTCATTGGTCACTCGTTATGCAAAAGAGTCCAAGGGAACTGCTTTAGGGGTTTACAACACAACTCAATCCATTGGCCTCTTTTCTGGTGCATTGTTAGGCGGTTGGTTAATGGATAGCCATGGTGATTTATCGGTCTTTGCAGCCGGTACGGTACTCTTAGTTTGCTGGCTTATAATTGCTTGGTCGATGGGTGAAATGCCAGTGAAGACAACAAATTCAAAGGATGTAGCCACAAAGATATCACCGTAGCATCATCGATTTAATTAAAGCGAGCAGTTTATTTCTAGTAGTAATAACAGCAGTATTTTTCTTCGGGAGACAACATGGCTTCGGTAAATAAAGTCATCATCGTAGGTAACGTAGGACGTGATCCAGAAACACGTTACATGCCAAGCGGCGACGCCGTTACAAATATTTCAGTAGCAACATCTGATCGCTACAAAGATAAGCAAACTGGTGAAATGAAAGAAACCACAGAATGGCATCGTGTTGCGTTCTTTGGCAAGCTTGCAGAAATCGCTGGTCAATACCTTAAAAAAGGTTCTCAGGTTTATTGTGAAGGCCGTTTACGTACACGTAAATGGACTGATGCTAGTGGCCAAGAAAAGTATTCCACTGAGATCGTTGCAGAAACAATGCAAATGCTTGGTGGCAAGCCAGTAAGCGGAAGCGGTGATGGTGGCGAGAGTTATGCTCGCTCAAAGCCGGCTGAGCAGTCTGCTCCAGCAGCATCTAACGCCGCATCACTCGGCGCAATGGATGACGATATTCCGTTCTAAATTTTAGCTACCGTAATAGCAAAACCCCCTCTAGGAATTCCTATAAGGGGTTTTTTATTGCCGCGCATGGCGGATATTTTCTGGCCAAGGTGAATTGTGATCAGTTCTAAATGGGTTGATATCTAATCCACCCCGTCTGGTGTAGCGTGCATAGACAGAAAGTTTCTCTGGCTTGCACTGGCGTTTAATATCAGTAAAGATAGTTTCTACACAATGCTCATGAAATTCACCGAGTTGTCTAAAGCCAATCAGATAGCGCAATAAACCTTCTTCGAGAATTGGGCGTCCTTGATAACGAATCTGCACACTAGCCCAGTCTGGCTGGCCTGTAACAGGGCAGTTTGATTTCAGCAAATGGGACACTAGGCACTGTTCAATTGGGCCAAAGGATTCATTTACGCCAAGCAGGCTTGGGTCTGCAGGTAGATTCGGATCTACTTCAATATCGAGACGATCCATCAGGATGCCGCCCATCTCCTGCATCCCTTTTTTCGAAACGGATTCTATCGAATTAATCCGAGTGCTGATCTTGCTACCAGCAACCGCTGATAAATCAGTGACGAGTCTCTCTTTGACTTCACTCTCATCTTCAAAGCGAATGCTATTTAAGCTATTGAGATAGAGTTTGAAGGACTTGGACTCAATCATATTAGGTGAGTCTGCAGGAATCTGAAACTCTGCCAATGCTATTTGAGGCTTACCTTTTTGATTAAGCCAACTAAGCTCAAAGGCATTCCAAATATCAACGCCTACGAAAGGTAAAGCGTGACCTTCTTTAAAGCCGAGCTTTGCACGATTCTGAGATCTTGGAATGGGAAATAGCAAACTAGGATCATATTGATCTGGATATTGCGTAGATTGCCCAAGCGGAAGTATTGCCATGATGCTTATTTTATTTTTGGTTTGTTTGATACACCAGATACAACATGACCGGTAGGCGCAACTGATGCTGCCGATTGGCAATGACCAGTTTGATCATCGAAGAAGAAGTCTGGTTCAAATTCTCGTAAGAACTCGCTCTTCGATAAGCCTCCCAGAAACATTGCCTCATCTACATCGATGCCCCATGCCATCAGAGTGCGAATAGCGCGTTCATGTGCCGGTGCAGACCGCGCAGTAACTAATGCAGTCCGAATACGCATACCATTTTCGCTGGTGGAGCGTTGAAGTCTGTGCAGTGCTTCAAGTAAGGGTTTGAAAGGACCAGGTGGTAATGGAATATCAACCTTTTTACTCTCATGATCTACAAAAGCCTCAAGACCTTTTTTCTGGAAAACTTGCTCTGCTTCATCTGAAAAGAGTACGGCGTCCCCGTCAAATGCAATCCGAATTTCATTTGGATGAGATTCCGCTGTTTTGCTCGATTCTGGATAGACGCGTGCGGCTGGGAAGCCAGCATCAATCGTAGCGCGCACATCATCTTCATTAGCAGACAAGAAAAGGTTGGCGTGCAATGATCGCAGGTAATGATAGGGTGGGCGACCTCTGGTAAATACACCACGCTCAAGATGTAAGCCATGATGTTCTGCAGAACGGAATACCCTTAGACCGCTGACTGGATCGTTGCGCGAGAGGATCACTACCTCAACGCGTTGCTCCCCCTCCTCATTAAAAGCAAGGAGTTTTTTAACTAAGGGGAATGCCACGCCTTTTTGAGCTGCCTCACTAAGACGCTCGAGCTGCAATTTCATATAAGCACTGTCATCAGTCGATTCGAAGATGCGATTCTCTTCTTCAAAATCAAACAGGGCGCGCGAAGAAATCGCGACGACAAGTTTTCCGGTGAGTGTGTATGACATGTATGTATTACATCTTACGTATTAAATTTATTTCAGGAAAAGGTGATAAGCAGGATTACTGCTTTCATCCCAATGCGGATAAGCTAATTTCTCTAAAAAGACTTGGAATTTCTTTTGTTCATTCTTGGGAACTTGGATGCCCACCAGGATACGGCCATAGTCTGCACCATGGTTGCGGTAGTGGAATAAGCTGATATTCCAATTGGGCGCCATGCTAGTTAAGAACTTCATCAACGCCCCTGGACGTTCTGGGAACTCAAAGCGATACAGTAATTCATCTTTAGCTAGTACAGAGTGACCACCCACCATATGGCGGAGGTGAGACTTTGCTAACTCATCATGCGTTAAGTCAATGGTCGCAAACTTGGCTTTGCGGAAATGCTTTGCAATTGCCCCGCTATCACCCGCTTTTTGAGTACTAAGACCAACAAAGATATGTGCTTCGCTTTGATCACCAATGCGATAGTTAAATTCTGTAACGTTGCGCTTGCCGAGTAATTGGCAGAAACGCTTAAAGGATCCACGCTCTTCAGGAATAGTCACTGCAAATACGGCTTCACGGAACTCACCAACGTCTGCACGTTCCGCTACAAAGCGTAAGCGACTAAAGTTCATATTAGCGCCACAGGCAACCGCTACCAGAGTTTTCTTTTGGATACGTTTTTTCTCAACATATTTTTTCATGCCTGCAATCGCTAATGCGCCAGCAGGCTCAAGGATGCTGCGGGTATCAGTAAAGACATCGTTAATGGCTGCGCAGATTTCATCGGTATCAACAGTCACGATTTCGTCAACTACTTTTTTACAGATACGGAAAGTTTCTTTACCAACCAATTTGACCGCAGTGCCATCAGAGAAAAGGCCAACATCTTTCATCTCAATCCGTTTACCTGCTTTAAGTGATTGATTCATGGCATCAGAGTCAGAAGATTGAACGCCGATGACTTTTGTCTTTGGACTCACCGCTTTAATATATTCGCCAATACCAGCAATCAACCCACCACCACCAATTGCTACAAACACTGCATCGATAGGTTTTTCATACTGGGTAAAAATTTCATGAGCAATAGTTCCTTGACCAGCGATCACATCGGGATCATCAAATGGATGGACAAAAGTCAGACCCCGTTTTTTACCTAAGAGTTCTGCGTGCTTGAAAGCGTCACTGTAAGACTCTCCATGCAAAATGATTTCTACCCAAGAACCGCCCCTGGCCTTCACTGCATCAATTTTGAGGCTAGGCGTAGTTACTGGCATCACGATGACGGCCTTGCATTTCATTTTGGCTGCTGACAGAGCTACCCCTTGGGCATGGTTTCCTGCAGAAGCGGCAATTACCCCGCGTTTTAGGGCTTCCGAGGGTAAATGGGCCATCTTGTTGTAGGCACCCCGGAGTTTGAATGAGAAAACTGGCTGGTTATCCTCTCTTTTTAAGAGAACCTGATTACCCAAACGCTTGGTGAGTTCTGGGGCGAGCTGTAGCTCGGTTTCTCTAGCTACGTCATAGACGCGAGCCGATAAAATTTTCTTTAAATAGTTCGTTGCCATCCAATGAGCGTACCACGGATGGCCCCTAAGCCCTTAGATTTGCAAGGGTTTATCACTTTAGGGAGCAACTTTACCCGTTTCCTGCCACTATCAGCTTCGCTCTATTAAAATGCTTATTTATCAATTATGTCGCTATGAATGCCCCATTAGCTTTGAACCAGTTGTTGGACGCTGAGGCAGATTCTCCCCGTCTTCGTGAAATTCCCTACAACTACACCTCCTTTTCAGATCGAGAGATTGTTATTCGCTTGCTGGGCGAGGAGTCATGGCGTGTTCTCAATGACTTGCGCGGCGTCCGTCGTACTGGCCGCTCTGCAAGAATGTTATTTGAAATCTTGGGTGATATTTGGGTAGTACAACGCAATCCATTTTTGCAGGACGATTTATTAGATAGCCCTGATCGTCGTAAACAATTGATCGACGCTTTATGGCATCGCTTGGGCGAAGTCAAAAAACGGAATAGTGGTGAGTCTGCTGATCAAGTAGAAATTTTATTAAGTGCCGCTGACCACGCTATTCAAAGTTTTGAAAACGGGTTTAAAGAAGTTGAGCAAATCCGTAAGCGCGCAAAAAAGGAGTTAGGCCGTCATACCGCCAGTGACAACATTTGTTTTGATGGTGTATCACGTGCAGCACACGTCACGGATGCAACCGACTGGCGTGTTGAGTTTCCATTAGTTGTTCTGAAGCCTGATTACGAATCTGAAATTCCGGGCTTGGTTAAGGCTTGTGTTGCATTAGGTCTCACGATTATTCCTCGTGGAGGCGGCACTGGTTATACCGGTGGCGCTATTCCTCTGTATGCCATGTCTGCGGTGATCAATACTGAGAAGCTTGAGCAAATTGATGGCGTGAAGAGTAAGCGCTTACCTGGCCTTGATCATGAAGTGCCTACAATTTTTACTGGCGCTGGAGTTGTAACCCGTCGTGTATCCGATGCTGCCGAGCATGCTGGACTAGTATTTGCTGTTGATCCTACTTCTGCTGATGCAAGTTGTATTGGTGGCAATATCGCCATGAATGCTGGTGGTAAGAAAGCTGTTTTATGGGGCACCGCACTCGATAATCTTGCCAGCTGGCGCATGGTTGATCCACAGGGTAATTGGTTGGATGTAGAGCGTCTTGAGCACAACCTTGGCAAAATTCATGATGTTGAGACCGTCCGCTTTCAGCTGACATGGTCTGATGGAAATAGTGAGCCTGGCCAACGTATTTTGAAAACAGAATTATTAGAAGTTGAAGGTAAACGTTTTCGTAAAGAAGGTTTAGGTAAAGACGTTACGGACAAATTTCTATCTGGCTTGCCCGGCGTTCAAAAAGAAGGTTGCGATGGACTCATTACCAGCGCCACTTGGATATTGCATCGCATGCCCAAGTTTATGCGCACTGTTTGCCTTGAGTTCTATGGTCAAGCGCGCGAAGCTATTCCAAGTATTGTGGAGATCAAAGCCTATTTAGACACCTTGAGCAAACAGGGTGGCCCCATTTTGGCTGGTCTTGAGCATTTGGACGATCGTTACTTAAAAGCAGTTGGCTACTCCACAAAATCCAAGCGCAATAGTTTGCCCAAAATGGTCTTGATAGGAGATATTGCCGGCGATAATGAGGAAGCGGTTGCAGCAGCCACTAGCGAAGTAGTCCGCATGGCGAACTTGCGTGTGGGTGAAGGCTTTGTTGCAGTCAGCGCAGAGGCTCGTAAAAAGTTTTGGTTAGATCGTGCCCGCACAGCGGCTATTGCTCGCCATACCAATGCATTCAAAATTAATGAAGACGTTGTCATTCCCTTGCCGCGGATGGGCGAGTACACCGATGGCATAGAGCGCATCAATATTGAGCTATCTCTAAAAAACAAATTACAAGTTCTTGATGGTCTAGAGTTATTTCTGAAAAAGAGTGCTTTACCATTGGGTAAGAGCGATGAAGAGTATGAGATTCCAACTGCAGAAATCTTAGGAGATCGTGTTCAGCAGGCTCTAGAGCTGATTGCTAAGGTCCGAACTTGTTGGTCTGATTGGCTTACGCAGATGGACACCTATTTCCCACAACTTCAAAATTACAGTTTGCGTGCCTCTTGGAAAGAAGAAGTACGCTCTGAATTGCGTGTTATCTTTGGCGGTCTAGCCTTTGAGCCTATTCTTGCTAAGCTTGAAGGGATTCATAAAAATATTTTGCGCAAACGGGTATTTATCGCTTTGCATATGCACGCAGGTGATGGCAATGTGCATACCAATATTCCGGTGAACTCTGATGACTATGAGATGTTACAAGATGCCCATCGCTCCGTCGATCGCATCATGAAATTAGCCCGTTCATTAGATGGCGTGATCTCTGGTGAGCACGGTATTGGCATTACGAAGCTTGAGTATTTAACTGAAGCGGAACTCAAAGATTTCCGCAGTTATAAGAATCGTGTAGACCCTGAAGGGCGCTTCAACAAAGGTAAGCTCATGCCGCATGCGGATCTGAGTATGGCCTACACACCGAGTTTTGGCTTGATGGGGCATGAGTCCATCATCATGCAGCAAAGCGATATCGGGGCGATTGCCGATAGCGTGAAAGATTGCTTACGTTGCGGTAAGTGCAAACCAGTTTGTGCAACCCATGTACCTCGCGCTAATTTGCTGTATAGCCCACGTGACAAAATTTTAGCTACTTCATTATTAATAGAAGCCTTTTTGTACGAAGAGCAAACCCGCCGCGGCGTTTCTATACGTCATTGGGAAATGTTCGATGATGTGGCAGCACACTGTACGGTGTGCCATAAATGCTTGACACCTTGCCCAGTCAATATTGACTTTGGTGATGTGACAATGAATATGCGCAACCTCATGCGGAAGATGGGCCAGCAACGTTTTAACCCAGGTACAGCAGCATCAATGCTTTTCTTGAACGCAACCAGTCCAGAGACTATTAATTTGGTTCGTAAGGCCATGATTGGTTGGGGCTATAAGTTACAGCGCCTGGGTAACGATGTTCTGCGTAAGTTTGCTAAAAAGCAAACTGCTCACCCCCCTGCAACCGTTGGTAAGCCAACCATCACTGAGCAGGTTATTTTCTTTGTAAACAAAAAAATGCCCGGTAATTTACCTAAAAAAACTGCACGTGCGTTGTTGGATATTGAGGACGCAAACTATGTGCCGATTATTCGCGATCCGAAAACTACCTCTGCTGATACCGAAGCGGTGTTTTATTTCCCGGGTTGTGGATCTGAGCGGCTCTTTTCGCAAGTGGGTTTAGCAACTCAAGCAATGCTTTGGAATGTTGGCGTGCAGACAGTGCTGCCCCCAGGCTATTTATGTTGTGGTTATCCGCAGAGGGGCAATGGTGATTTTGATAAAGCTGAGAAGATGATTACGGATAACCGCGTGTTATTTCACCGGGTTGCCAATACTCTGAACTACTTAGATATCAAAACCGTAGTAGTTTCTTGCGGAACTTGCTATGACCAGTTAGCTGGCTATCAGTTTGACCAGATTTTTCCTGGATGCCGCATTATTGATATTCATGAGTACTTGGCAGAAAAAGGCGTTAAGCTCTCTGGAGTAAAGGGTGTGAAGTACATGTATCACGACCCTTGTCATTCTCCAATGAAGCTACAGGATCCTTTGAAAACCGTTAATGAATTGATTCAATTGGAAGATGGTGAAGCGATTTTAAAGAATGATCGTTGCTGTGGTGAGTCTGGAACCTTAGCAGTTACTAGGCCAGATATCTCTACTCAAGTTCGCTTTCGCAAGCAGATTGAGATGGAAAAAGCGGCGATTGATTTACGCAAGGATAATTTCACTGGTGACGTTAAAGTATTAACAAGTTGCCCATCTTGCTTACAAGGCCTAAGCCGTTTCGATGCAGATAGCGATACTACTGCTGATTACATTGTGGTTGAGATGGCACAAAAATTACTTGGTGAAAACTGGATGAAAGATTATGTTACTAAAGCAAATGAGGGTGGCATTGAAAGGGTTCTCGTCTAATGATTCCTAATAACATCGTGGTACATCAGCAATCTAAGGTACTTGAACTCTCATATGAGAACGGTAATACCTATCGGCTGCCCTTTGAGCTTTTGAGAGTGCTCTCGCCCTCTGCAGAAGTTCAAGGCCATGGTCCAGGGCAGGAGACTTTGCAAACTGGAAAGCGTGATGTTTTGATTGCGAACCTTGAGCCTGTTGGCCATTACGCATTAAAGCCTAGCTTTTCTGACGGCCATGATTCAGGTCTATATTCTTGGGATTACTTGCAGTACCTGTGTGAGAATCAAGAGCAATTGTGGAAAGAGCATTTAGATAGATTGAGGGCTGCAGGTCTTGATCGCGATGCGCCCATGGTGGTAGCTGGTCATTCTTGTGGAAGTCACTAATGAGTAAAACCCATTTTGGCTATCAAAGTGTTGATGAGACTGAAAAAGCTGGCAAGGTTGCTGACGTATTTCATTCGGTAGCAAGTAAATATGATGTGATGAATGACTTAATGTCATTTGGTTTGCATCGCATGTGGAAAAAAATCACAATTGCGCGTGCAAATATTCGGCCCGGGCAAAAGATTTTAGATATCGCCGGAGGTACCGGAGATCTTGCGGCAGCATTTGCCAAAGCAACTGATTGGAGTCACAATCCCGATGCGCAAGTTTGGTTAAGTGATATTAATGCCTCGATGTTGGGTGTTGGTCGCGATCGTTTATTGGATCGTGGCATGGCTTTGCCTTGTGTGCAGTTTGATGCTGAAAAAATTCCATTCCCGAATCATCATTTTGATGTTGTAACCGTAGCATTTGGCTTGCGCAATATGACCCATAAAGAAGTAGCATTGGGCGAAATGTGTCGTGTGATTAAGCCAGGTGGACGTGTTCTAGTGTTGGAATTCTCCAAGCCAGATGCATTTTTGCAGCCGGTTTATGACACTTATTCATTCAAGGTCTTGCCTTGGTTGGGCGAGAAGATTGCGCAAGATTCAGAAAGTTATCGTTATTTAGCCGAATCTATCCGCATGCACCCAGATGCCCAAACTCTCAAAGAAATGATGTTGGGCGTGGGTTTTGATGAAGTCGAAACCCATAGGATGACTGGGGGTATCGTTGCCTTACATATTGGTGTTAAATACTGACAGTTATATAGCTTTTAAGCGCTTATCAATTACAGTAGTTCACAGGTTATTAGAGGGAGTAAATAAAGATGAATAAGCATTTTTTCAAATCAGTTCTATTAAGTCTTACTTTGGTATTTGCAACTGTTGGACATGTTGATGCTGCCCGTTTGGGTAATGGCAAGAGTGTTGGAAAAGCGCCTAGCGCACCAATGCAAAAGCAAGCCGCTCCAGCACAAAAGCCAGCGCAACAAGCGCAACCTGCTGCTCCAGCTCCAGCTCCCCAAGCAGCACCTAGTCGATTTGGTGGCATGGGTGGTCTCTTGGGTGGATTAGCAGCCGGCTTAGGTATTGCTTACCTTTTATCGCATTTTGGCTTGGGCGAAGCAGCATCATCCATGATTACTGGACTCTTAATTGCTATGTTGGTAGGTTTTGCCATCATGTTTGTGATTCGCAGATTACTTCCAGCGATGTCTGGTGCAGGTAGTAATGCCAATACTCCAACAAGACTGCAGCGAACGAATATCGAGCAAGCTCCTAGACATGAGCCCGCTTTTACTCCTGCGGCAAATGCTTTCGGTGGCATGAGTGCCGATTCTGAAGGGTTTCAGTCGACATTACCTCCCGGTTTTGATGAGCGTAGTTTCTTGGAGAATGCAAAGCAGTACTTTGCTACTTTGCAAAAAGCTTGGGATCAAGGTGATCTTATTGCCTTGCGTGAATTTACGACACCTGACATGTTCGCGACAATTCAGCAAGATTTAGCAGGCCGGACTGACACCACCAATCAAACGGATGTTGTTAGCATTAATGCCAAACTCATTGGTATTGAGACTATAGATGCGCATTATTTCTGTAGCATTCAGTTTAGCGGGATGATCCGTGAGCAAGCAGGAGCCCCAGCAAGCGACTTCTCCGAAATCTGGAATTTAAGTAAGCCGGTAGAGGGCCCTGGTGGCTGGGTACTAGCAGGTATCTCGCAGTTGGTTTAAGCTTTAGGTACTTTCCATTGGAAAACCCGCACTAGTGCGGGTTTTTTACACTCATGAATACGCATTTATCTTCTACTCATACGATAGCCGCCGGCGCTGCTTGCCGCGGGATTAACCATGTATTGGGTAGTGAGCCATGGGCATCTGCTGCATTAGCTAAGCATGCTGGAAAAACCATTTTGCTTCAGCTACCCTTAGGTAATTTGTGCTTTGAGATTACTTCTGCTGGCTTATTAAATGTCCTAAATCAGACTGATAGTCCTTCTTTGACTTTAGAGGTTTCAAGTAAAGCATTGGGTGAATTAGCAGCGAGTTCAGGTAGTTTGCGCGAGCAAGCCTTTAAAGCGGTAAAGCTCACTGGTGATGCAGAATTAGCTCAATTAATAGGTCGCTTAGCAGGACAGCTACGCTGGGAATATGAAGAGGATTTGGCCCGTTTAGTTGGCGATGCACCTGCACACTTTGCTGTGAGGCAAGGTAAGAAATTTGTCTCCGCCTCTCGTTCCGCAGCTTCTGATTTGCTAGACAATGTCGTGGAGTATGTCAGCGAAGAAAGAAAAGTACTTTTGAATAAGCGAGACTTTATAACTCATAAATCTACATTAAATGATTTGCGTGAATCTGTAGATCGAATCGAAAAGCGCATTCAACTCTTAGAGCAAAAGGCTAGATAAATCGTGCGTCGGATTGCTCGCCTTTGTTTTATTTTCTTTACTGCTTGGCGTTATGGCTTATTACCACTTTTGCGCGATATTCTGAAGCCAGGAATTGGTAAGGGGGCTCTCACACTGATCTGCTGGACCTCTCCTGGTGTCAACTTGCCCAGGGGCGAGCGTATTCGTTTGACACTAGAAGCGCTTGGTCCGATCTTTGTGAAATTTGGACAAGTCCTTTCCACGCGTCGAGATTTGTTGCCAGAAGATATTGCAGATGAGTTAGCAAAGTTACAAGATCAAGTCCCTCCATTTTCAAATGAAGAGTCGCGTCGCTTAATTGAAAAAGCGCTTGGTCAGCCGATCGAAGAAGTTTTCATTAGTTTTGATGCCACACCAGTAGCGAGCGCCTCTGTTGCGCAAGTCCATTTCGGTGTTTTGCGAGCTACTGACAGGCATCCAGAATGGAATGAGCGTGAAGTTGCGATCAAAGTTCTACGCCCAGGGATCCTTCCGATTATTGAGAGCGACATCGCTTTAATGTATGACCTAGCAAAAATTATTGAAAAACTATCTTCTGATGGTCGCCGCTTAAAACTTACTGAAAACGTTGCTGAGTTTGATAGACATTTACATGATGAGCTTGATCTCATGCGTGAGGCTGCTAATGCCAGTCAGTTAAGAAGATATTTTATTGATTCAGATAAGCTGATGATTCCAGAAATGTATTGGGATTTATGTCATACCAATGTCATGGTGATGGAAAAGATGAATGGTATATCCATTGGACGTTTTGATGAATTATGCGCCGCTGGAGTAGATTTCAAAAAATTAGCTGCTGATGGTGTTGAGATATTTTTTACTCAAGTATTTGAATATGGTTTTTTCCATGCAGATATGCACCCTGGAAACATCATGATCAGTCTTGAGCCAGAAACATTTGGCCGTTTTATTTCTTTGGACTTTGGTATTGTTGGTGCGCTGAGCGAATCTGATAAAAATTATTTAGCGCTTAATTTCTTAGCTTTCTTTAATCGTGATTACCGTCGTGTTGCAGAGTTACATGTCGAATCAGGCTGGGTGCCTGCCGATACCCGTGTGGAAGAATTAGAGGGTGCAGTACGTTCAGTGTGTGAACCTTACTTTGACAGACCGTTGAAAGAGATTTCTTTGGGCATTGTTCTAGTGCGCTTATTCCAAACATCTCGTCGTTTTAAAGTTGAAGTCCAGCCACAACTCTCCCTGTTATCAAAGACCTTATTGAATGTCGAAGGCCTGGCGCGCGAATTGGATCCTGATCTTGATCTTTGGCAGACTGCAAAACCGATTCTAGAAAAGTGGATCAGCAAGCAGTTGGGCTGGCGCGGCTTAATTGATGGCCTAAAAGCAGAGGCGCCTTCCTGGGCCAAGATCCTGCCAACTTTACCTCGTTTGATTGCTGATGCCCTAGTGCAAGGTCGACATCAGACAAAAGACCAAAATGGCGAGCTAGAGGCCCTAAAAGCACTTTTACTCGAAGAAAGACGTACTCACCGTCTTGTGGCGGGCGCTTTGCTCTTTGCAGGTGGTTTTTTAGCCGGGATTTTGATCATTAGCCTAGGCATTTACTAGTCTTTGCCTACTTGATCTCTAAACCGCTAAAATAGCGGGCTAGGCAGAACACATGAAAAAATACTTTATCGCAGGCATCCTTGTTTGGGTACCACTGGCAGTCACCGTTTGGGTGATTGGCTGGGGATTGGGCTTGCTCGACGGCGTTTTTGGCTCAGTGATGCATGCCATTATTCTGGTTCTTCCAAGTGATACCGCAATAGATGTTCAACATTTCCGTGACCTTCCGG
>Ga0114966_10000816_pt1 | contig 29422 bp, 10 predicted proteins | sample M_130207_XF_Meta_FD_87029 | JGI IMG/M metagenome (GOLD analysis project Ga0114966, IMG submission 87029) | Freshwater microbial communities from Lake Montjoie, Canada to study carbon cycling - M_130207_XF_MetaG | ecosystem: Environmental > Aquatic > Freshwater > Lake | place: Lake Montjoie... | reverse complement strand
CACCTGATGGTAATGGTGGCTTTGTTAATGCACAAGGCGATCCAGTTGATGCAACCGGTATGCCTATTGCGGCAGTACCGCCTACTACCTACCCTCCAGCAGGAGTTAGCGGACTAGAAGATCCTGCGGCAGGCGGGATCACTGCGGCAGGATCCGAATTTGGAACTGATGCGGCTTTTGCCGCACAAGAACAAGGTTCACAAGAAGCGGCTATCAAACAAAAAGCACAAAATCAAGCCACAATTCAAGCACGTTACAAACAACCTGGCAATACAGATTGGCGTGTGAGACTAAGCCTTGCACCGGGTGCAAACTATCTTTATAATGATCCCAGTGCAGATATTCTTAAACCATTGAGATACGGTAGTGGAACTGATGGTGTGATATTCCCCTACACTCCTCAAATCAGCACAGCATACAAAGCCAACTACGAACAATACGATCTTGTTCACTCAAACTATCGCGGAATATTTTACAAAAATTCAAGAGTGGATGATATTTCAATTCGCGGCACGTTCACAGCACAAGACACACAAGAAGCAAATTATTTGCTGGCAGTGATACATTTCTTTAGAAGTGCAACAAAAATGTTTTATGGACAGGATCCACAACGTGGAACACCCCCACCAATTTGTTTACTAAACGGGTTTGGACAATATCAATTTTCAGATCATCCGGTGGTCATATCTTCATTTAGTTACAACCTACCCAACGATGTGGACTATATAAGAACAACCAACCCCAATAACTTTGGATTAAATTTAGAAAACAAATATAACAATTCAGGAGCCAGTGGCAAAGCCGGTTCACTTCCGGTTAATGTTCGTTTATTAAATTCATTGTTAACCTTGGGTGCAACCAAAAAAGTTCCAGCACCGCCCAATACTGTAGCCGGTAGTGTAAGCAACCAAACACCCTCCAGCTATGTACCAACCAAAATGGAAATTGATATTACTTTGATACCTGTACAAACACGCAGTCAAGTCAGCAAACAGTTTAGCCTGCAAGGATTTGCCAGCGGACAGTTGCTTAGAGGAGGATTCTGGTAATGGCCACCTATGACACAACCAGCCCTTATTATAACACAGGCTATAGTCAATTTTTTCTTGACGTAATGGTCAACAGACCCATACCCAAAGAAATCGACGATTTGCAATTTACTATTAACACAACATATCAATACAGACCAGACTTGCTGGCATTTGACTTGTATGGCAATGCCACGCTATGGTGGGTATTTTATCAACGCAATCCCAACTCATTACAAGCACCACCTTTGGACTTCAAACAAGGTGTGCAGATCTATCTACCAAAAATCACAACGCTGAAATCAGCCCTGGGGTTCTAACCTATGGCAACAGTTACAGAACTTCAAGCAGAAATTGCTCGACTGCGAGAACGGTATCGCATTGCACAAAACGGACTTGCTACTCTCAATAAAAGTTTGCAAAGCAATCAGGCGATACTAGCAAGATATACCGCTGAAGTTTCTAGCATTCCTGGACAGATTGCAACGCTTGAAGCACAAATAAATGCAAATCAACCCCCACCACCTGCCACCGCTAGCCAGACTGCTGGTGATGATGCCCCAAAAGGTCCCAACGCACCCCCACAAGCACAAGTTGGTGACAACGGGAGAATTGTACCCCCACCAGATACTACAACACCAACTAATGCTATTCCTCCAGCTACAACAGAAACCACTGGTGCTACTACAGGTACAAATGCACCAGTACGAACCACAGAACAAACACAGGCCACATATTATGAAAATGATGGAACAGCAAGTACTAGTAACACTGCATTAAAAGCACCCGCAGTGGGAGCAAATTCTGACGGTACTGTGGGGGAAGTAGAAGCTCGAGCCACAATACAACCTGGAACACCTACTAGGGACGATAATGTTAAACCATCAAGTACTACTAATCAAACTGCTACAAATGCTGGAGATTTTAAATTAGTCAAAGTTGAACCGCAACCTAATGTATTAGATGAATATTTTAGTTACAGCTATGTGGCTTCAGTATATTTGATGAACAACTATGATTACGCTCGTTTGCTTAAAGGTGATAAAAAAATTGATGGGTATCAATTGTTATTTCAAAGCGGCGGTGCAGGAGTCAGTGATGGTGTGATTCGGCAACAACCTGGATCAGAACAGCCACAAGCAGTTTATTCATCAGCAAATAGAAATCCTTATTTTGATAATGATTTTTATCTTGACTCAATAACCCTTACATCTTTGTTGCACGGCAAAGGAACTGGATCCGCACATGCGTCAGTTGACCTTAAATTCACAGTGATAGAAACACAAGGTATGACTTTGTTGGAGAGATTACGAGATGCAGTAGCAAATTATGCACCGCAAACTACCGAAGGCGGTCCTGTAAATTACGGACTAGCACAGTATCTGATGGTAATACGGTTTTATGGATATGATGAAAAAGGTAATATAGTACAACCTATCAAAGGTGGGTTAATATCAGCTGACACTACCAAAAGTGATTCTAAAGCAGCCGTGGAAAAATATATTCCATTTTTAGTAAAAACTATTAATTGGAATGTGAGTTCTAAAACAGTTAATTATGAATGGGATTGTGCCACCATTGGTCAATACGTGGGAGGTTCCACAGACCGCGGAACCATAAGAGAAGACATGCAACTTAATGCATCCACAGTGGAATTGATGTTGGGAGGATCAGCAGAATACAGCACAACCACCACATCGCCTACTAATCCTGGAGCAAGCACAGCTGGCATTAAAATTTCAACTTCTGGATTTGTACCTGGGGGCAGTAATAGAGCAAATCAACAAGCAACTGTTCGAAGAATCGATAATGCAACCACCGTTCCGGTGTCATCTGCACAGGCAGAACGAGATGACACCGCCGCTGTTGATACAGTGGCACCGCAAACAGCCTCTGCCGCCCCTACAGCCAAAAAAACTGCGGTGCAAGGACTCATGGCCGCGTTGAATGATTATCAACAACAAGCAGTGATTGCTGGTAAAATTGAACAGGCTGATTTTTATTCAATAGAATTTGTTGGACCCGAATCGAATTTAATTAGCGGTGCAAGTGTAATGCCCATCAGTCCAAAAGTTAATAAAAAAAATGTAGCCTCTGGTAAAAATGATCAAAAATCATTGAATCCAGATACCAACTCAGTGGACACTACCACTAACACTTTTGCAATAACTGCCGGTATGCAGATTGTACAAGCAATAGAACTTGTATTACGCAATAGTCAATATATTACTAAACAAGCATTGTTTGAGTTTGATGCTGACGGAGAGCAAGTACCAACAAAAGACCCTTCAAAAATTAAAAATGATCAAGTCAAGTGGTACAATATCACAATGTCGGCCACACGCAGGAGCGACAAAATTGATAAAAAAAGAAATGATTTTGCCTACAACATCACATATACCGTGAGTCCGTATCTAGTGAAAGGACTCAACAGTATATATTTTCCGGTAAACAGTTTTACAGGAGTGCATAAATCATATCCTTTTTGGTTTACCGGACAAAATACCCAGGTAATAGATTATCAGGAAAATTTGAATATATTGTTTAGAACATCTATAACTGGTAAACCGGGCGACAGATCTCAAGCAGATCGTATCAAAGCAAGCACAACATCAAATTATCAAGAAATTCTAGTTTATAGTCTTGCCGCTCGCAGTGCTGAAACAAGTCAACAGGGAGATGGCAAACAAAACGAACTAACTGCTAATGCCGCAGAACAATTGTATGATCCTGCCAGTCTAAGAGATGCCAAAGTCAAGATAATAGGGGATCCAGCATGGATGCAACAAGGCTCCTTTGTGTTCGGTCCATTGGCTATCTATTATGGCTCGTCTGCATTGACTACCGGATTTAATCCTGATGGCAGTATTTCTTTTGATAATCAAGATATATTATTTGAAGTAAATTGGCAACCACCCGAAGACTACAATTTACAAACAGGATTGGCCGATCCGTATAGTGGAAAACAAAGTGCCACACAAAAAGCATACAATTCAAAAGTTTCAAAAATAAGTCGGGTATATCGTGCTATTAAAGTAACAAGCGAATTTAAACAAGGAAAATTTGAACAAGAGTTAATTGGTATAATTTATCCTTTTGTTATTAAATCATCAAAGATAACTGCACCAACATCAACGTCAGCAAATTTTGCCACCAGCGACGATCTTGACTCTGAGAGAGCAAGCAATGCTTCCGCGGTAGCAGCCTCCAACAAAGCTCGTGGAAACAATCAAACACAAGCCACTGGCAACAGAATTGGTCTAGAGCTTACTGGCAGAATACAAAACAATGGTTTAACTGATCCACGTAGTACATTGAGTAGTGATGGTGGCACCGCAGCCATACTTGGTGCACAACAAGCATCGCCGACAGGAGCATATAATAATTCATTACCGCCTGGCAATTCACGAGAACTTACCGATGCTAGAACTTCCTGGGCTGCCGCTAAAACTGTACCAGTCTCCATACAAAATGCACAATCGCCAATGCCGGCTACTGATGGCAACAACAACGTGTTAGACACGACAAACATAGAATCTAGCCCACCAAAATTAAATTCTGTAGTGTCAAGAATCAACGCGGCTGCAACCGCCGCAGGACCTAGAGGCCGTGGTGCCGCACCAGGCAATCCTACAAGCACAACAATTCCTAATAACCAACCAATTAACAAATCTGACTATTAAAGGATAATAAATGACAGAAAATGTACAACGCAGTCGAGGTCGCCCAAGTAATTATAAATTAGATCGTGGTGGGGTGCCTGCTGAATTTGGACCATTTTACGGAATAGTTAAAAGCACCGTGGATCCCACACGAGCTGGTCGTTTGAGAGTGTATATTGATGCATTTTCTGCAGGTAGTCAAGCCAGCGAAAATGATGATACCAATTGGACCACAGTGAGTTACATGCCTCCTTTTTACGGGTCAACCCCTGCCAATCCTAGTAGTGCTGGTGTTGGAACTTGGACAGATGGAAATTCTAATTCTTATGGCATGTGGTTCACTCCACCAGATGTAGGAGTAACAGTACTGTGTGTTTTTGTCAACGGTGATCGTAGTCAAGGATTTTATATTGGTGTGGTTCCTGACGAAGGACTAGGTAGCATGGTTCCTGCTATTGCTTCTGTACCGGCAGCACAAGCAGAATTTCAAAATCAAAATCAAGAAACATATTTTGCTGGTGCCACACGCTTGCCTGTGGCAGAAATTAACACTAATAATTTAGAAATTTTTAACGATCCGCGATTCTTTGATTCAACTAAACCAGTACACGGTTATCTAGCACAGGGGTTATTTCAACAAGGTGTTATAAATGATATCGAACGTGGAACTATACAAAGTTCGAGTCAACGTGAAACTCCTAGTGCTGTATTTGGTGTTAGCACTCCTGGCATGCCCATTTATCAAGGTGGTATGAAACCCAACGATATTCGTGCAAAACTAAATGCAGGCGAAATTACTCCCAAACAAGCTCAAGTCATCGGTCGTGTGGGTGGACATAGTCTTGTGATGGACGACGGTGATCTTGAAGGTCGAAATGCATTATTAAGATTGCGTACCAGCTTAGGTCATCAAATTACCATGAGTGATTCGGGAAACTTTTTCTATATTATTCATGCCAATGGACAAACTTGGTTGGAGTTTGGAGTAGAAGGCACAGTGGATGTGTATGCTACAAACTCTATAAACTTGCGAACTAAAGGTGATATTAACTTTCATGCTGATCGAGATATCAATATGTTTGCTGGACGTTATTTAAAAATGAAAAGCAAAGAAGACATGCAGTTGGAAACAGACACATTTTTAAGTATACAAGCTCAAGAAGATATTACATTATACAGCAAAAACACAATCGGAGTCAAAGCAGACGGTACACTTACATTGAACAGTTCGTCGGGGGCATGGGGTGCAGGCTCTGCCCTAGTGCTAGAAGCTGGTGGTATTGATCTTAATGGTGCGGCTGCTGGAGCGGTTAATACCCCACAACCATTGACTAAAACATTGTTAGACGATACAGAATTTGACACCAGCAAAGGTTGGATTGTAAAACCTGAAGGTATTGAAAGTATTGTGAGTCGAGCAGCCACGCATGAACCTTATCCGTATCATAACAAAGGTGTTGACGTGGAAGTCAAGTTTGAAGAAGGCAAACCCAGTCCGCCACCAGGTGCAGTACCAGTTCCAGCTGGCGTAAATACAGGCAAAATAACATGGCAGAATTTACATTTAATCTTGACCAACTTAAATCAAGTGTCGGTAGCAGTGTTACCAGTCTTGACTCTAAACTCTATTCTAAAACACGTGATCAAGATCTCAACTATACCGGTAATGATTATATTATATGGGACAGAACAAATGCTGAACGCATACGTCGTGGATTACCTAGTTTAACTGAAATTGGTTTTCCAAGACCACCCGAAGATACAACAATCGGCACAACAGGAGCAACAGGAACGCCAGCAACAGGAGCCGCTCCCACAAATCCCGACGGCACCGCAAAAACATTTGCTATCAAAGGTCCACCAGGACTCACTCGAGAGCAAGCATTTGCAATTTTTAAGAAACAAGCCGACACTGGTGGTTTAGTAGGGTTCACACCTGGCGAAACACTCAGTGCGTCGACACAAGCCGCAGATGGCCTAGCTGGAGCACAAGCCATTGTGGCACAAGCACAGTCTGGAATAAACGGTAGTATAAACAGTCTAGGTGGATTTTCATCAAGTCTATCAGCATCAGGTGTGGACCTGTCAACTGGTAGAATTCCATCAGTTGATTCAGCATTTGCCAAAGGTGGCATTACTGGCGGTGCCGCTGGCCTTGGCGCACTGGTAGGTAGTGTTGCTTCAGGCCTTGGTTCAGCCGGCGGAGCATTAGGCGGATCACTTGCTGGTATTACCCCAGGATTGACTGCCGCTGTTGGCCCCGCAGTATCTTCGGTGTCAGGAGCCCTGGGCGGCGTGGTCGGATCCAGTCAACTTGGTTTAGCTTTAGTTGGGGCATCTGCTGTACAAGGATCAGTTGCAGTAACTTCGATACAAACAATCAACAAAACTATTACTGGACTGCCAGTCACCAGTCCTATTAATGTGGCAGACTTTTCAAAGATTGCGTCCGGTATTAATTCTGTGGGTGCTGTGGCTCCTATTGGTCCTATGAGCATACCCGAAGTCAACGGGGTGTTGGCACAGGCAAAAAATCTTACCGGACAAGGGTTTGGCGATCTAAGCGATGCCAATGGCCTGGGTGCATTTGGATTAAATCTTGGTCAATTAGAATCTGCCGGATATGTTAAACCAGGAACCCGTGCTAAATTTAACACAGACTTGTCAACATTTAGTACAGTGATAAACAGTCCTGCTGTATGGACTGGAAAAGACGGAGTTAAAAACGCCGGTGATTTGTTGGCCAATGCATCCAAGCAAAGCCAGATACAACAAGACTTGATGACCAAAGGTGTAGCAGGCATGGGTGCGGTAGGCATACCTGTACAAAATTTATCAAGCCAAGGTATTGCTGGCATGAGTTTAAATGCCGCTAAAGATTTGCCCAGTGCAGAAGCATTTGCCAAAGGACTGCCCATACCCGGAGACGGTACTGGTGCAGTACAAGCAGAGTTTGCCACAGCGGTAAGAGATGGTGCATTTGCTGTCAATCTAGTAAACACAAAAATACCAACGGCATTCAAACAACAAGAAGTTCCTAAACCAGCTTCAGATACTGTGGGTAGAGCCACCGTAGACGCTGCCACTACTCGTGTGATAGGTGACGATAAAGTACCAGCACCCAATTACACAGCTAAACAAGTGACTGAAAACACAGCCGATGTTGAATTGTATGTGAATACTGCCAAGACTCTAGCATCTGATTATATTAATCCAACAAACATTGCATTTACCGCTATTGCTAACAAATTAACGGCATTAGAAAATCAACAAACAATTACATCTGATGCTTGGTCGGCAATTAACAACGAATTTCAAGAAGCACGTAATTTGTTTAATTCAAATGGACCAACCCTACAAGCCACGTTGGAATCAATTTATACTCGATTATCTCCAGGACAACAGCAAGGATTACAAGACACTGGAAAATTTACCAACATAGTAAACATCAGGGCCGCTAAATCAATACTGTTAGACAAGAGCAAAAATATCAAACAAAGATTGGCTGCCTTGAGTTTAAAAATTGAAGGACGCGGAGCAGGTGAATAACCTCCCATAAATACCATATGGCACAAACATTCATTGGATTCAACACACAAAATCAATACAAAAAGTTTACACTCACGGATTTTGCTTTGGTAAAACGTGATTTGCTTAATGCATTTAACATACGTCAAGGGCAATTGCCTGGACGTCCTGCATACGGCACAGCATTGTGGGATTTTTTGTTTGAGGCACAACTTGAAGATCTGAACACTTCTATAGTAAATGAAGTACAAAGAGTAGCCGGCGGTGATCCTAGGATTTACATCAACAACGTGCAAAGTTACCCCCAAGAAAATGGTATATTAATTGAAGTTGAATTGACTGTGGTACCCAGCACCGATGCCGAAAGATTAAGTATTTTCTTTGATCTTCAACAGCGTAATGCCTCTTATGTATAAGTTAGTGGTTTTTGATACCCATAAATAAAACATAGAGGCTCAATACAAATGGCAAAAACCACAAGACAAACAGCGATATTTGGTGTAGAGGATTGGAAACAAATCTACCAAACTTATCGCGAAGCTGATTTTCAAAGTTATGATTTTGAAACACTACGTAAAAGTTTTGTTGATTATCTGCGTTTGTATTATCCAGAAACATTCAACGACTATATTGAATCAAGCGAATACATTGCCTTACTAGATGTTATGGCATTTATGGGGCAAGCACTGGCTTTCCGCACAGACTTAAACACTCGCGAAAATTACATGGACACAGCTGAACGTAGAGATTCAGTTGTGCGTTTGGCAAATTTGGTAAGTTATACTGCCAAACGCAACATTGCCGCACAAGGATTACTCAAAGTATTTTCAGTTACCACAACAGAAAATCTAGTGGATTATAATGGTGTAAATCTTAGCAACATTACTGTGGATTGGGCAGACCCCACAAACCCAGACTGGCAAGAACAATTTACTACAATTATAAATGCCAGTTTAGTAGACACACAAAAAGTTGGCAGACCGGGCAACCGCCAAACAATACTTGGTATACGAACAGACGAATATGCAATTAATTTAGTTCCAGGATATTTGCCCGTGGTACCATATACTGCCACAGTGGATGGGGTGAGCATGCCTTTTGAGGCAATGACTTCAACCTCAGTTGGTCAAAACTATTTGTACGAACCACCACCACGACCCAATCAACCTTTTAATATTTTATTTCGTAATGACAGTTTAGGATTTCAGTCATCCAACACTGGTTATTTCTTCATGTTCAAACAAGGTATATTACAAAATCAAGATTTTAACTTAGGTGAACGAGTGAGCAATCGCACAGTCAATATCAATATCGAAGGTGTTAACAATGAAGACCGTTGGCTGTTTCAACTAGACAATGTTGGAAACATAAATCGCGAATGGCAATATGCTGAAAACATTTATGCCGCAGGCGGCGAACAAATTGCTACAGATACACGACCTATATATTCAGTTACTTCAAGAACTAACGATCAAATTACCATGGTGTTTGGTGATGGAGTATTCTCAGAGATTCCTGTAGGCACATTCCGAGCGTATGTTCGTGCCAGTAATGGATTGCAATATATTATCAATCCAGAAGAAATGCAAGCCGTGACCATTCCTATCAGTTACATTAGTCGTGCTGGTAATCTTGAAACAATGACATTCACTTGCGGTATCACTCGACCTGTGTCAAACAGCCAAGCACGTGAAAGCATTGACGCTATCAAACAACGTGCTCCTGCTAGATACTACACACAAAATCGCATGGTCAATGGCGAAGACTATAATCTTTTTCCATACACTCAATACAATAGCATTGTAAAATCTAAAGCATTAAATCGTGCGTCAATTGGAACCAGTCGTTATCTTGATCTAGTAGACAACACAGGCAAATATTCAAGCACAAACATATTTGGTAGTGATGGTGGATTGTGGGAAGAAAATATATTACCTACAATTTTGTTTGCCTGGACTAACCGTAATGAAATTTCTGATTTGGTTACAAATCAAATACAACCAAAAATAGCAGAAACTTTGATGCGGCAATTTTATTATGCAAATTTCCCCAGGGTCACATCCGCTACATTGCCAACAGCAGTCACTTGGTTACCCAACACAACCTGGAATCAAAGCACAACGTTGGCCAATGAAACCACAGGCTATTTTAAAAATGCCGCAGGAACACCAATACCAGTTGGGTCAACTACCACAACACAATTCAAGTATGCTGTGGTAGGAAGTTTGATAAAATTTGTTCCACCAACTGGTTACTACTTTGACAAAAACAACAAACTACAACAAGGTACACCTACCTCAGCAGATCAGAAATTAGAAATTTGGGCCAGCCCATTGAGCATTCAAGGCACTGGATACAACAATGGTCTTGGTAACTTGTCTTCGGGTGCTGGACCGGTTGCACTGAATAATTTTGTTCCCACAGGAGCATTGATCAACACAATTATTCCTTTGTTTGTGACCGATTTACCACAAAGTGTAGAACTATCTATAACTGAACAAATTTTATTAAATCGTAACTTTGGATTAGGGTACGATAACAACGGTGACATAACAGGAACACCATACTCATGGTATGTAATTACCAGCACTAATTTGAACGCTGATGCCACGTGGAGTCAAACATACGCTGGCAACACATCAGGTACAAATTTAGACGCCAGTTGGTTGATACAATTTGTAGTGCAGAATCAAAATTACACAATTACATTCCGCGGACTGTCCTATTTCTTTGGATCAGTGTTGCAAACACGCTTTTTCTTCTACGATGGTTCCCCGATCTACGACAGCCGCACAGGCACTGTGATCAAGGACTACATCAATTGTTTGGCGGTGAATACCCAACCAGATTCAACTGACCATTTGCCCGGCGATATCTACATGACCATAACTGGTCAACCAGTAGAAAGCGACGGCTATGTTGATGACTTCCAGGTCCTGGTAGGATATCGCGACAGTGACAATGACGGGGTTCCTGACAACCCTGATTTCTTTAATGAAATTGTTGCTCCAAGCACTAACCCAACACAAAAATATATCTACTTGCAAAAAACTGTGGACTTTGACAACTTACAAAGATACTTGTTGGTTGAACCAGATCTAGTGACCAGTGACTACGGCACATATGATGAGATTGAATTAGTAAAAAATTCTTGGACTCCGGGGCAGGTGTTTTATGCATATAGTCAAGTTAATACTAATAACACAGTGGGTGCGTTTTATCAACTCAGTGTTAGTGTAACTGGTGTTAGAACATTAATTGATGTCACAGACGAATGGATTGCTAGAACAGGACGTCAGGCATTGTATTTCCAATACAGACACAATGCACCGTTGACTGCACGTATTGATCCGGGAACCACAAACATTATTGATTTGTATGTGGTAACACTGGCATATTACACATCATATCAAAACTGGATACGTGACACAACCGGCAAAGTTGTTGAGCCAGATATTCCTACCATTGATGAATTGTCAACTGCGTATCAAGGATTAGAAAATTATAAAATGATAAGTGACAACATTGTTTTAAACTCTGTTGTGTTCAAACCTTTGTTTGGAGAAAAAGCCGCACAAAATCTTCGTGCCACAATAAAGGTCATACGTGCAAGCAATTCAACTGCCAGTACCAGCGAAATCAAAAGTAGTGTGGTAGCCGCAATGAATACATATTTTAGTATTGACAAGTGGAATTTTGGCGATACATTTTATTTCTCAGAACTTGCGGCCTACTTGCATAGTCAACTGGGCACAATCATAAGTTCCGTGGTGTTGGTACCACTCAACAGTCAGAAATACTTTGGTGACTTGTACGAAATACGTTCAGCACCCAATGAAATATTTGTTAACGGTGCCACAATCAACAACATTGACGTTATTGAAGCATTGACCAGTACCAACTTGCGTACTGCACCCGGTAGTGGAGTAATTTAATGGCCAAGGTTCGCAGTGTAGATTTTCTTCCTGAAATATTTCAGACTGATGCCAACAAACAGTTTCTTGCAGCCACACTAGATCAGCTGATACAAGAGCCTAGTTTTAAAAAATCACAAGGATTTATTGGCCGCACAGTGGGCCCTGGTGTCAATCCCAACGACAAATATGTAATTGAACCCACGGCCACACGAGCCAACTATCAACTTGAGCCCGGAGTAGTAAGTCTTGTTCCTGAAAATACCAACAAGATACAGAACGCTATTACCTATCCGGGCATGAATGATGCTGTGGCATTTCAAGGTGGCAATGGAGACAGGCCAGATAGACTATACTCAAGTGAGTATTACACATGGGATCCTTTTGTTGATTTTGATGCATTTGTAAATTTTGGCCAATATTTTTGGTTACCAGCAGGTCCTGAAGTAGTTGACGTAGAGGCAGTGGTATCGCCAGTGTCGGAAAATTTTGTAGTGACTCGGGCCGAAAATGCATATTCTTTTTCGGGAGTTTATGGCGAAGATCCGGTCATTGAATTAATTCGCGGCGGCACGTACACTTTTCAAATAGCCCAAAATCCCAAAGAAACCATAACATACAGAGTTACCAACAACAGAACTCAAGCCTATGTAATCAACAGTCAAAACAATCCTGCACTTAGTCTGATTCGTGGCAACACTTATCAATTTAATCTAACATTAACTGGAGCATTTCCATTCTGGATAAAAACTGCAGCCACCACAGGTGTGGGCGATAGTTATAATTCTGGCGTAACACGCAACGGATCTGCCACTGGGTTGGTAACATTTGTTGTGCCACAAGATGCACCAGACACACTTTATTACGCTAGTCAAGACCAATCCAACATGCAAGGTGTGTTGAATATTGTAAATGCCACAGCCGGCAACGGACCTGAATTTTGGATACAATCAGAACCGGGCGTGTCAGGAACATTGCCCTACTCTCCCAACATCAGCAGTAGAGATGTGTATGGTGTGGTCAATGATGGCACCGATCTTGGTACAATAACATTTAATGTGCCTTATACTGATGCACAAGCATTTTATTATAATCTTACTGACATTGGCACAATTGATTTAGTTACTGAACTAGATTACGATCAAATCAACGGACAACCATTGGTTGAATTCTTGATTGAATACGACGGTATTGATGATACTACCAATCTCAATACCAGAACGTTGATTTTTATCAATAATCCTGCCCTGGTTAACAAATACCAAATCACTTACGTCACTGTTGATGATGTGGTGTACCTTCAATTGATTGATATCGGGATTATCAATCCTCTAGAAAAATTTACAATATCGTATGGCACAGTATACAGTAATACACAATGGTACAAAGATCCAGTTGACCTCTTTCAACAGATCCCATTATTAACAGCAGTACAAGATACTCTGTATTATCAAGATAGTCAAAATCCAGACCTAGTGGGTCGCATTAGATTAGTTGATGCTGATCAAACTGGCATAATTTATATTGACCAAATTCTAGGTAAAAAAACCTACACATCTCCCAATGGAGTTGCATTTACTAACGGCCTCAAAGTAAGATTTACAGGAAATGTTGAGCCTGCCGCTTACGGATCAGGCACCACTAGTATTGCGTGTACCGGTACCGAATACGGCACAAATTATATCACATATGACAACACTGATACATCTTTGTATGTGGGTCAAGAAATTGTATTTGTTGCCCCCACACTTGGCGGATTGGTGGCAGGACAAACTTATTATGTGAGATCAATTTCAGCTAACAATGTAAAATTCACAGTAAGCAGTATTCAGTACGGAGCAACACCTGTTGCATTATCAACTGCAACAGGATCAATGACAGCCAATGCTGTGGCCAATAGAGAATACTATGTAAGCGGCGTGGGAACAGCAATTGAATTGTTGCCAACTAGTAGTCTTGATGTTTACGAAACTTATGCTGTAGATGCTGATACCACAACTGTTGTAGTTGAGCCAACACAACCGGACTATCTCACAATCAGTCGTGCCAGTAAAGATCTAAATGCATGGAGTCGCAGTAACCGCTGGTTTCACATTGATGTAATTAATGCAACAGCTGAATATAACAATACCACCGCGGTGCTTGACAATAACTATCGAGCCAAACGTCCTATTATACAATTTAGATCTGGATTACGATTATGGGACATGGGCACAGACGGCAAAGCACCTGTGGACATTATTGATTTTACACAAACAGATGCATTTAGCAATGTTGAAGGTAGTGCTAGTTATTCCACAGATGGATATACATTTGTAGAAGGCACACGAGTAATTTTTGCCGCAGATGAAGATACTGATGTAAAAAATAAAATTTATGTTGTTAGTTTTGTTACGCCTGATACATCACCTAATACCAACGCTGGCGACTTTTTGATAGGCGTACACTATAATATTTTAACACTTGGATCAACTGACTGGAATGCGGCTGCTGGAACTTCTGGAATAACTTACGCAGTTGGCGACGGTTTTATTGCGGCCACTACGGGATCTGGTTCAGGAACAGCCACAGTTGACGAACCAATTATTACATTGACCCAAGCACCTGACGGAATAGTATTGCTTGATCAATCCACAGTTTGCCTCAATGGCAATACCAGTGCCGGCCTTACCTATTGGTATGATGGTACTGATTGGATAGAAGCACAACAAAAAACTGCAATCCAACAAGCACCACTTTTTAATATCTACGATGTTGATGGTGTAAGTTTTGGAAACAAAGTAAAATATCAATCTTCAGACTTTGCAGGATCAAAATTATTCAGTTATGCTGTGGGAGATACCACCATACTTGATCCAGTTTTGCAATTCCCGTTACAATATTTAAACATCAACAACGTTGGTGATATTGTGTTTGACAACAACTTGTATGTTGATACGTTTACATACACTATAGATAATGTTAGTACTACCAGCGACATCAGTTCAGGGGCGGCACGTGAATATGCTGATAGAACCATTTATGCAAAATTAATTGGTTGGCAAACTGCTGTAGTTGAGCAACAAATTTATCAGCAATTTAAATTTACATACGACGGTTCTCCTCTTAAACTTGACATTGCTACCACGACGCAAACATCTATTGCAGTTCCTGTAATTAAAATATATGTAGGTAGTCAATTTGTTGACCCATCATTGTATACCTATGTAATTGGCACTGATAGCACTGTCATTACATTGACAAACACTTATGTCCCAACTGATATTATTGAAGTGTTGGCATTAAGCGATCAAACCAGCAAGGTAGCATTTTATCAAGTACCAAATAATCTTAACAGTAACCCTCTCAATGCTAATAGCTCTGCATTTACTTTGGGCACAATTCGCACACATTACGAAAGTATTTGCCAAAATTTGTTGACAGTAACTGGTAAAATTAACGGTGCTAATAACACTCGAGATCTTGGTGATATTGTTCCTTATGGCCTGGTAATACTACAACAAAGTTCGCCATTGACTCTAGCCGGCTATTTCATGCGTAGTCCAGCTTACAATATTTTTGCCAGTTTGCAATTTAACGGTCGTGAATACATTAAATTTAAAGCACAAATGTTAGATGCAGTTTTAACACAACAAAACATTGCGTTTAAAACAACAGCCGAAATTCTTAACACTGCCATAGCCGATATCACCCTGGGAAAACTTGACACGCAACCATTTTACTGGAGTGACATGATCCCGGCCAGTGTGCCATACGCTACAAATTCTTACACAGTGGGATATACCACACAACCCACATTTGACACAGTACAAGTATACAACTACGAGTCAGCCAACTACCTTGGCATGTGTGTGTATCTAAATGATGAAATTTTAACACGTGGTCTTGATTATGAAGTTGCCATCAACGGCCCACGATTAACAATACTCATAACATTGGCACTGGGAGATGTTGTAACTATAAATGAATACAATGCCACTTATGGTAATTTTGTACCCAACACTCCAACCAAGTTGGGACTATACCCTGCATGGCAACCGGCTGTGGTTCCAAGAACAACCAGCAATGGTGTAGAAAACTTCACGCAAGGACATGATGGTAGCATAACTCCGTTGTTTGGAGACATACGAGATCAAGTATTGTTGGAATTTGAAACTAGAATTTACAGCAATTTAAAACTTGATGGTAATCCAGTGCCACTAACAATTGAAAATGTGTTGCCAGGACAGTTTCGTACCACCGGATACACGTTTGAAGAAATTAATACAATATTTGCCCAGGACTTTTTGAGCTATTGCGGTTGGAACAAACTGGATTACAGTCAACAAACTTACACGGCCACCAATGAGTTTACCTGGAACTACAGCAATTCACAAAGCAAACTAGATAAACAAAACTTGCTGGGTGCCTGGCGTGGAATCTATAGATACTACTACGATACACAGCAACCCAGTTACACTCCTTGGGAGATGTTGGGCTTTGCAATTGAACCCACGTGGTGGGAAAATAGATATGGTCCAGCACCATACACACAAGACAACCTGGTATTGTGGGATGACTTGGCCGCAGGCTATGTGGCAGATCCTGTTGTGCCATACTATAAACCAGAATATGCTAGACCAGATTTAACCACAGTTATTCCCACAGGGACCGAGGGCGAATTATTAAGTCCATTTAACAGCGTAGTTGGGGTTGCATTCAATCAATATAACGGTGCCGCACAATTTAACAAAAGTTGGGCCATAGGTGATGGCGGACCGGTAGAATCATCATGGTGGAATAGTTCAGCATATCCATTCTCGGTCATGCATGTGCTGGCAGTTACTCGCCCAGCAGAATTCTTTGCATTGTTTGCTGATCGAGATTTATACAAGTTTGATACAGATTACAATCAGTATTTGTACAACGGTCGTTACAGATTAAATGCTAATCAACTTGAAATTTATGGCGATGGTGTTAGCAAAGCCAGCTATATTGATTGGATAGTAGATTTTAATCGTCAGTCTGGAATCAATAGCACCCAAGCCCTTACCGCCGATCTTGACAATCTTGACGTGAGATTGTGTTATCGCATGGCCAGTTATTCGGACAAGCAATATATTAAATTATACACTGAAAAATCCAGTCCCAATAGTACCAACAACACATTGATGATTCCTGACGAGAGTTACAATATTGTTTTGTATAAAAATCAACCATTTGATCGAATTGTCTATAGTTCAATAGCAATACAAAAAGTGTCTGGCGGATATGCAGTGTTTGGATACGGAACTACGCAACCATATTTTAATATATTACAAAGTCAAGCAGTTGGTAGATTGCAAGAATACAGCTCCGGCGGTATCACCGTTAGAGTTCCAACTTTCTATAGTAATAATGTGGTTCAAGTACCTTATGGATTTATTTTCAGCAACGAAACCGCAGTTAGTGATTTCTTGTTGAGTTATGGCAAATTGCTAGAAAATCAAGGACTTACTTTTGACAATATCTCAGAAAATAACTATGTCTTGGATTGGTCAAGAATGGTTGATGAATTTTTATACTGGAGCCAGCAGGGTTGGAATACAGATGCAATCATCAATTTAAATCCATTGGCCGCCAAATTAACAGTCACACGAGCAGGTGCAGTGGTCGATAGCATTGTGACCGAAACAAGCGAAAATTTATTGTTGGATCAGAATTCAAGAGAGTTGCCAACTCGCACTCTCAATATTGTTCGTATAGACAATACATTTGTTATACAGCCATTGAGCACTCAGACAATTAGTTTTATTGATTTGAAATTTACAAATTTTGAACACATGATTGTGTTAAGTAATCGCAGTGTGTTTGGCGATTTAATTTATGATCCCACCACAGGTGCTAGACAAAGTCGATTAACTCTTGTGGCGGTGACCACTGCTGACTGGAATGGAACACTTGACACTCCAGGTTTTATTTTAAACCAAGACAATGTGGAAGAATGGACAGGTTTACGCACTTATAGCAAGGGACAGATTGTCAAATACAAGAATGTGTATTGGTCTGCTCTAAAAATAGTTCAGCCAACTGAAAAGTTTGATTTCAATGATTGGGTACAAAGCGACTATACACAAATGGAACTTGGGTTGTTGCCCAATCTTGCCAACAAAGCCAATCAGTTGGCCAACAGTTACAATATCAATACTGCCAACATCGAACTTGACAACGATCTATTGGCATACGGATTGATTGGATACAAGCCTAGACAATACTTGGCCGCGTTAAACCTTGACGACGTTAGTCAAGTTAATATATATCGACAGTTCCTTGATACCAAGGGCACTATCCTTGCGGCAGAATTATTTAAATCGGCCAACCTTGGCAAAGAAGCAGCCGATTATAGCATATATGAAAACTGGGCAGTACAGCGAAGTGTGTATGGTGCCAATGCCAATCGCAGTTTCTTTGAACTTCGTTTAAATCGTGCATTGTTAGATGCCAATCCTAGCCTGGTCCAAGTGGTATTGCCGCAACAACCGAGCTCAGCAGATCAACAAATACTACTAAGTGATGTTTGGAGACAGAGTTATAAACTCACAAGTCCTGATATTTTACCAACCACGACAGAATTACCTACTGATACTGGCTTGCCTTCAGCAGGATATGTAAGTCTTGATGATGTTGATATCACAGTGTTTGATATCAATAGCACAGCCAGTTTAAGTGCCAACATAGATGCAATTCAAGTTGGTACCAGTATATGGGTGGCCAAGATCAATGATTATGATTGGAACATTTATCGTGCTCAAGCAGTACCTGGACAGATACAACACGTATGTGATAATTTAAACGGCACCAGCCGTGTGATCTTTAGCGGTAATCATGGCCTGGTTGCTGGCGACAAGTTAATTATTAAATTCTTTGATATTGAAGTCAACGGTGTATATCAAGTATTATCAGTATTAAATTTAACCACAGTAAACATTGCATTTGCGTTTAGTGGCAATAGATCAGTCGCAAACGGTACTGGCCTAGGATTTACATTGCAAACCATGCGTGTTGCACAGGCAAGCGATGTACTTACATTACCATATGCCAATGATATTTTGCCCGGTGCAAGAGTTTGGGTAGACAACAACGGCAGTGGCTTGTGGGAAGTATTGCAAAAGAACACAGTATTTTCGGATGTTATTTCTCTTTATCCAGCATTGTTAGATGCCGGCGAACAATATGGTGCCAGTGTATCACAAGCAAGAAATCGAACAGCGGCCTTAGTCGGCAGTCCCAAATATGGATTTGGTGCAGGCGTTGAAAAAGGCGGATTGTATTTGTATGTTAAAAACTACAGTGATCAATACACTCCCATAAGCCCACTATCCAGTGAAGACGCGGTACTCACACTAGATGTTACTGGTGTACGCGGTTATGGTAATGCTATAGATTTTGGCGATCAAAACTGGGCAGTGGCCGGTGCAAGCAAAAGTCTAGGGTCTGGCAGCCAAGCCAACAATGGATATGCCAGTGTTATATATCGTGATCCTGCTCGAGGACAACCCGGGGTAGTACCGTTTGCACAATGGCAGTTGTTGACACAACCTGCTGGATACGGAACACTACTAACTGGTGCTGGTGAGTTTGGTTATAGTGTGGCCATGAGTCTTGACGAACGTTGGATGTATATTGGTGCACCTGGATTGAATAGTGTACACGCTTATGGTCGGGTTGATTGGCAAAATCAATTTATACGAGTTAGAGGAAATGGTGTCACTAGCGTTTACACCATCAATGACACCATACAAATCAACAACTCAAGCCAACTTAAAGTGACACTGGACGGGCAATTACAAACAGTTGGTGTTAATTATACTGTTAGCGGCTCTTTTAGTACTGTAAATTTTGTCTCAGCTCCTGCCGACGGAGTGCTGATAGATATTTCTAGATATTATGCATTTCAAATCCCTGCCACATCTGCTACATTTAATCTGGCCAATGGAATAGACGCAACTGGTAATGCTGTGGGAATTTTCACAGCCACAAACATATATTCATTTAGCATTACTGTAAATGATGCATTATGGCGGCCAAATATTGATTACACATTTGCTGGTACCACAGTGACTTTTATCACAGCAAGAGCACCTAGTGATGTTGTGGTTGTAAACGCACAAAGTTATTTTGAATATGTAGATACCATTGATACATCAAGTGTATCAGGCGGACTCAGTGCTGGAGACCAATTTGGAGATGCAATCTCTTGTACTACTGATGGTAGACAAGTTATAATTGGAACACCATACCGCACAGTTGACGGTGAGGTCGAAGCAGGTAATGTGTATGTTTTTGATCGTAACGTACAAAGATTTATTAACACTACTGATGCTTCGTCTGCTGTTATCACTGTGTTAGGCGGTGCTCCAACCGCTCCAATAAGCGTGACCATTAACAATCAATTTTTAATCAACGAAACTGACAGCGTGATAGGTGGTGCAAATACATTTAAAATTGTAGGTAGTGCCGTGACAATAACAACCAACTTGCAAATTGGTGACATTATTGAAATTGAAACCAACCAATTCCAGCAGGTACAAACAGTAAGTCAAAATACAGTGGCAGAGTTTTGTAACTTTGGACAATCTGTAGACATCTGTACTAATAACTGTAGTTTATATGTAGGTGAGCCACAAAGTAGTGTTCAAATTTTCAAAGGTGGCGTGGTTGAACGTTTTGTAAATCAAAGTCGTGTATACGGCACAATATCTTCTACAATTGCTAATCCTGCACTCACCAATGGTGATACTATTCGTATCAACAACATAGATGTTGCTGTGCCAAATGCCCCTGATCAGAATATAGCTGGGTTGGCGGCAGCAATTAACACCAACGTACAAAATGTATTGGCCACAGTGACCACCGATGGATATCTTGTGCTTGCTATTCAAAATCCTGATGCGGCACCACAATTTAACAAATTACAAGTGGCACCGGGCACCGTGGGCACAACATTTGACGATTTAGGATTTGATACATTTGCTTGGACACAAACAATTGAGAGTCCATATCCTACAGAATATGCTGGATTCGGTAGCAGTCTCAGTATTGATGACTCGGCTATTAATCTAGTGGTCGGAGCACCCAAAGGAACTATCTATCTTGAAACTGAATTTGATGACGGTACCACAATCTTTGACGTTGGTAGTACTGTGTTCTTTTCAATAATTATACAAAGTGGTGCAATTTACACATACGATTATTTGCCCAGTTCAACCTTGGTCATTACCAACCCAGGAAAGTTTGTTTTTGGACAACAGATCAACAACAGTGACGTGGCACCATATGATGGATTTGGTACTTCAGTCAATTACACATCAGGTGTGGTCATGGCCGGAGCACCTAAAAATGATTACGGTGATAGCTCAGCTGATTTTGGTTCAGTGTTTGTGTTTGAAAACACCACAGGCACCCTTGCATGGACAGTGACCAACATACAACAGCCCACCGTGGACATACGTTTATTAAACTCAGTATTTTTGTATGATAGAATTACTGGAGCCAGAACTGAATTTTTAGATTTTATTAATCCGTTACAAGGCAAAATACTGGGTGCCGCTAAACAAAATATTGATTATATTGGTGCCGTTGATCCTGCGTCGTACAACATAGGTCCAGTAAATGTTCGTGGAACTACTTGGTTTGGTGAGCGTGTGGGCGAAGTTTGGTGGGATATATCAACAGTTAGATTTATCGATCCCAATCAAGACAACATCACATACGCTAGTCGTCGCTGGGCACAAATATTCCCAGGAAGTGTAATTGATGTTTACCAATGGGTATACAGTCCAGTACCTCCTGCACAGTACAACGGAGAAGGCACACCTTACAACTCATTCAGTTATACTGTAAACACCAGACTTACGTTAGATGGCACATTCGCCACAGAATATTATTTCTGGGTGCGAGACATCACAGTTACCGCAACCAAACTTGGAAAAACACTGCCAGTAAGTACCATAGCATCGTACATAACTAATCCACGTGCGTCAGGCATTCCGTACATGGCACCAATCAATGCCAGTACCATAGCTCTTTATAACAGCGGAGATTACATCGAAGCCAGTGACACAATTATTAATATTGAATTTGATCAACAATTAACTGATGCTGATGTTCACGTTGAGTATGAATTAATACCACAAGATCGTCCTGATGGATTCTTGAGTGATATATTGTATCGCAAATTACAAGACAGTTTCTGTGGCGTAGACACATTTGGTAATCAAGTGCCTGATCCAAGACTGGGTCCTGCTGAAAGATACGGAGTACAATTCCGCCCAAGACAAAGTATGTTTGTGGATCGCTTTGCGGCATTGAAAAACTATCTTGTGAGATGCAACACAGTTTTAAGTCAGTATCCTGTTAGCGAAAATAGATCATTCAATTTGTTGAACAGCAGTCAAGCAGAACCGATGCAAACTGAAACAGTTGACGGAGTTACTGTTACAAATTGGAATTTACGTGTAGCCAATTTAGAAATACTAGGTTTTCAAACACCGTTCTGGAGCAATCCCAATGGGTCAATACCATTGGGATACAAATATCTCGTAACAACAGACAGTAGTCAGCGTGGATTGTGGACAATTTATACTGTTGAAACAAGCGACACTCAAGCCAACACAAGAGTATTGATTTTGACACAAGTGCAAGGTTACAATACTCCGGATTATTGGAGTTACATTGATTGGTACCTTCCTGGTTATAATTCCAGCACCAAAGTTTTGGCTGAAGTCTCCACATACTCTGCATTGGCCACTCTTACAGTTCCTGTAGGCAGTAGTGTCAAGGTCACTGCTAATGCACAGGGCAAGTTTGAAATTTATTTAAAAACTGATCTAAGCTGGGAACGTGTTGGTCTACAAGATGGTACTATTGAATTTTCAGCAGAATTGTGGGATTATGCATTGGGAAGATTTGGGTTTGACGTTGAAGTATTTGATGCACAATATTTTGATCAGGAACCGGTTACAGAAACACGTAAAATTATACAGGCCATTAACGAAGAGTTGTTTGTAAATGAACTAGCAATTGAACGCAACCGTGCATTGGTATTGGTATTCAATTTTGTATTGAGTGAATTTTCAGCACCCGAATGGTTGGTCAAAACCAGCTTGATTGATGTGGATCACAGAATACGTGAATTGATACCTTATCAAAATTACATAAGAGACAATCAAGAATTTGTTAGCGATTACATTCAAGAAGTTAAGCCGTATCACGTTAGTATTCGAGAATTTAATTTAAAATACGCAGGGTTTGATGAATTCTTTGGTGATACCACTGATTTTGACTTGCCAGCATATTACAACACTTCGCTAGACATACCAGCATATACCAGCCCAATTTTATTACCATATGATCACGGTACTGCATCTGGTGCATCAATCAATAATTTAAGTGACCTGCCAGCAACTAGTACAGTATGGACAACATGGCCATACAATCAATGGTACAGCAATTATCTATTAAATTTGATAAGCATACGAATAATAGATGGTGGATTAGGGTATACCGAAGCCCCGTTAGTTATTATTACTGGTGACGCTGAGGTGCCAGCAGAAGCCATAGCAACAATCAATGCTGTTACGGGCGTAGTAACTAGTGTAGATATAACTTATGCAGGATCAGGATATACCACAACTCCCACAATAACATTTGATGGTGGCAACGGTACTAATCGTATGGCAACCGCTTATGCGGTCATGAATTATAACTTGAGTACAAACATGTATGCCGGACTTGTGCGTAGTATCAAGACTACCATGAAGTTTGATCGTTTCCAATATTTCTCAGACGTATCAGATTGGAGTGCAAACGGCACGTATCAGGATGGTACTCTAGTGCGGTATGAAGATCGTGTGTACCAAGCCAGTAGCCAAGATTCCACCGCAGTGGTTGGTCCAACATTTAATCTTGAAGACTGGACTATAGTACCAGCTATGGATTTAACTGGCGTTGATCGTACCATGGGATATTATGTTCCTGGCGTTAATGAGCCTGGACTTGATTTACCACTCTTAATCGATGGCATTGCTTATCCTGGAGTGCAAGTATATGGAAATTATTTCTTGGGTAATGCATTGACAATTGATGCTGAATACACAAGTGAGTTTACTGATACTACATTAGGTACATTACCAACTGACATCAATGTAGATGGCGGTGAATTTATTGGAATCTATGAAGGACATGCTCCACAAGAGTTAGTTAACGGTGCAGAGTTTGACACATTAGACATGCGAATCTATACTCGACCTGGAGCTGATTGGAATAGAGATGGGCACGGATTTGCAGTTTCTAATATACGCTACACATATGATTCAGCAATAACTGATACATTTAGTTGGGCCGATGTGTTACCACATCCAGTAGAAATATTAGTTAGCAATATTACCACAGGATTAGATTTGGCACGAGACGTTGACTACGTTGTTGACTGGGTCAATCAAACCATAACATTATTGCCCACTGTGGCTGATGGCAATTCAGTTGATATCAGTGTGTATGAATTGGGCGGAGGCAGTCAATTGTTCCGCGGAAATTACATAGGTGCAGATGTTGACGGTTCGGTTATTATTCCTGTAAACTCTTCAGAAATAATAAGTTTAGCAATTTTTGTCAACGGTGCTGTAGCCAGTGGTGCTACCTGGACTCCGTATATTTCTAGTGTTGCTTGGAATATTGCTGATAGTTATACAACGCTGACTGTGGTCAATACTGGTGGTAGTTATTATCGGGCACTACAGGATACGATACCAGGAATTCTTATAACCAATGCTAGTTACTGGCTAGAATTTGTGCCAACTACACAAAGTCTTGTGGAGTTTGGTGCCACTTATGGTGCAACCGACGGAATAGCATTAGTGGCATTTGGGTTATGCACAATCGATGCTGGATATTTTGTTATTGGTAGACAATATACAATTAGTATTGTGGGCACCACCAATTTTGTGTCCATTGGTGCTGCCAACAACAACATAGGAACAATATTTACTGCCACCGGCATTGGTTCGGGAACCGGACAGGCCACAACTGATTATGGATGGAGCACTGCACAGTCACAATATACTGTGATTACTGCGGAAATCATAAACACTGGATACATTGTTCTAACAAATGGTGCTCCTGGATCTAATCCGGCTAATGCAGTGGTTACTCGCAACGGTATTCGATTAACTCCACCTGCAGGAATTGAATGGTTTGGCGATAACTCAAGCGTGAGTTTTGGGTTGCCACAGCGTAGTGGATACGATCAAAATCTCATCAATGCTCCCACAGATATTACAGTCTGGGTAGACAACATATTACAACCGCAAAGTTATGGTCCATATTCTGGAACATACATTGTTACAAATTGGACTGGTAGTAATACTCCGGGCCGCCAGGTTATTTTTAACACTCCTCCACCTAGCGGAGCAAGAATTTTAATTAGCGTAAACACTCAAGCTGAGTACGTTATTACACAAAATCAATTGCAACTAAAGATATTAGTTAACTTAAATGACATAATTGAAACAGTCACCTGGAACGATACATCACAACAATTTCCGTTAACGCTATTGTTTGCTGGGCCAGTTGTAGAAGGATTAACCATTGCTGAACCATATGATAGTACCGTATTTGATGCAGGTGCAACAACCGATGCTCCGGGGTCATATGATTACTCAGTTGGAACTGCAATTTATAAAAATAATTTTTATCTAGAACGTATTGGAGTATTGGCCAGCAGAGTTTGGGTAACATTAAATGGTTATAGATTATTTGAAGGTCAAGATTTCACAATTGAATATCAAGGAGCCACTGATACTACATCAGCAGGAGACTACTTGATATTGGCCAGCGGACCTATTAGGACCATAGACACTGTGGTTGTTACAGAATTTACCAGCAGTGTGGTTCCTAATGCAATAGCATTCCGTATATTCCAAGACATGCGTAATATTCAAGCAACCTATAGGATTACTCCTGCTACTACAACTGCACTGTCCCAAGATCTTGGCGATCTAGATGATATTGCTTATGTTGATAATTCTCGGGCACTTAGCAATCCAGATTTGCCAGCGGGTATTTTTGGTGTGATTACAATAGATGGTGAGCGAATTATGTATCGTTATAGAGATGTGGCCTTTAATACTATTTCGGGACTTATTCGCGGCACAGCTGGAACGGCAGCAGCCAATCATACCAGTGGTGCTGATGTGTATGATATAGGACGTGGTAATTTGTTGCCCGAAGAGTTTCAGAATTATATCACAAGCGACGCCAGCACTGGTGATGGTAGCACTACTACTTTTTATGCACCCAGTATCGACGTTGCAAATTTTGAAGATAGCACTGTTGAAATTGGGGCAATCGAAGTTTACGTGGGCGGAACAAGACAGTATGCTTATAGTGATACTACTGTGGCAATTGCAGAAGGACAATATCGTTGGACTTTGTCAAACTTTGATCCTGTTAGCATCGAATTTAAAACGCAAAGTACCTACCCAGAGTTACATGCACCTCCCCCGGGAGTAGAAGTTACTATATTGGTAAGAGAATGTTCTACCACATGGTATCAACTGGGGGATGGCACAGCCAGTGATGGGGTAGCATTACAAGACACTGATACGCAGGCCGCAAGGTTCTTGCGTGGATTATAAACAAGGTAAATAAAAGACCATGGCAAATATACAGTCAAAACAAATTGCGGAACCAAAAAAAGAGGCAAAGCCTCAAAAACCCAACGAAACCGGATCCATATCAGTGCAAGCTCACATGAGAATTTTTGATCCAAAAACACAACGAACTTATGTGGAGGGCAGAGCATGATAACCCCAGGTTTGTGCAAGATTGAAGGGTTTGTTAAAATACACGACCCTGTCTCGGGAGAAGTTCTTGTGGACAAAAAGAACGCCATCCATTATGAAAATATTAGTATAGCAATGGCCCAGACTTTGAGCAATCGTAACTTAGGTTACATTTACCAAATGGCATTTGGCAATGGTGGCAGTTCAGTTGACCCTACTGGAGTTATTACATACTTGCCCCCAAATACAACAGGACAAAATGCTGACTTGTATAATCAAACATACCAAAAAGTTGTGGATGATAATTCAGCGGCTGACACGGATCCTGAAAATAATAAAATGACTGTGTTGCATACATCTGGCAATGCCTATACAGATATTTTAGTAACATGTTTGTTAGATTACGGCGAACCACCAGAACAACAAGCATTTGATAATAGTACTAATTTCAACGGTGAATATGTATTTGATGAATTAGGGTTGAAAAGTTGGAACGGAAGTTCTACAGATTTGCGGTTAATTACCCATGTTATTTTTCACCCGGTACAAAAGAGTTTAAATCGACAAATTCAAATCGATTACACATTGCGAATACAGACATTGAGCAACATTAATGCTGTATAAGATATAGGAACAGGTAACTGATATGGCATATACAATTAATTTAACGGACGGTACAGTTTTTGCTACAGTAGCAGATGGTACCGTCAATACTGCAAGCTCAATGACATTGGTGGGCAAAAATTATGCTGGGTATGGTGAATTTTTAGATGAAAACTTTATCCACTTGTTGGAAAATGCGTCAAACACCACAGCACCACCTGCACCATTAACTGGACAACTTTGGTGGGACAAAACAAACGGATTACTTAAAGTATATACCGGAACACAATTTAAACCCCTAGCCCTGTCTACAGCAAGTTCGGCAACTCCAACTAACCCAGTGACTGGCGAGTTGTGGTACGATACTACCAACGTACAACTTAAAGTATATACCGGTGCCGCATTTACAGTTGTGGGTCCTGCTTATACTAGCTCACAAGGAGTATCAGGCACAGTCGGCGAAACCATTCTTGATAACAGTGCCACACCACGTTACGTTACCACGGTGTATGCTAACAACGTAAGGGTTGCAATTTTTAGTAGTGTTGCATTTGCAGTTGCAAGTTCACAAGCTCAGTACAGTTTATTTCCCTACATTTATGTTGGCGAAACACTTAGCAATGCCGCTGGCACAACAGTTTTTACCGGCAATATAATAGCCACCAGTACATCAAGCACAACTGGTAATGTTACCGGCGGCAATGTTTTAACCGCTGGTATAGTAAGTGCCGCGGGCAATGTATATGGCTTGAATTTTGTTGGTAACGTAGTAGTTCCAGCAGGCAGTAATATCAGCACTACTGGTAATGTTATAGGTGGCAATATCTTAACCGGTGGCATAGTTAGTTCAACAGGTAATGCTATACATGGAAACATATTAACTGGTGGTATAGTAAGTGCAACTGGTAATATCTCTGCTAGTTATTTTTTAGGCAATGTGGCTTGTGCTTCGGGCATTTATGCTTCGAGGATATTCAATGGTACAAGTGAAGCCAATATTCCGTCAAGTAGCGGTAACGTTACTATTAGCATTGGTGGTACACCAAACGTGGCAGTATTTGCTACAACAGGTGAGTATGTAACAGGTATTATCAGTGCTTCTGGTAGCATAACATCAAATAGTTATGTTTATGGTAATGCATTCTATATGACCGGTATTAATGCCGCAGTTAGCGTTACCCAAATACAAAATGGTAACTCAAATGCTTCTATTGGCACAAGTGGTGGAAGTTTTTCAGTAGGTATTGGCGGAGTCGGTAATGTACTTTTTGTAGATACATCAACTGTTTATTCTACAACACTTAGTGCAAATAGTATCATCAAAGGTGGTAGTAATGCTGTGGGTAATATTGGTTCATCTACCCAGTTGTTTAATACCATATTTTCAAATAATGTTAGCGTTGGTAATATCAACAACAACAACGGAAATGGCATAGGTAATATTGGAAGCTCATCTGTCTATTTTAATCGAATCTTTGCTCAAGCAACCACAGCACTCTACGCTGACGTTGCAGAACGCTTTGCCGCAGATGAAGTGCTTGACGCAGGCACAGTAGTTGAACTAGGTGGATCAGCAGAAATTACCAAATCTCTTACAGAATTAAGCGATAAAGTGTTTGGTGTAATAAGTACTAGAGCGGCCTACTTGATGAACGGTGGTGCCGGCGAAGACGACACACATCCGCCAGTTGCAATGACTGGACGTGTCCCGGTAAAAGTAATAGGTATCGTACACAAAGGCGATAGATTAGTTAGTGCAGGAGATGGTATTGCTAGAGCGGCACAACCTGGTGAAATAACGGCTTTTAATGTAATTGGCCGAAGTCTGGTTGATAAACCAACCTCCAAAGCAGGTACAATCGAAGCCATTGTAACTATCAAAAATT
>Ga0114966_10000815_pt1 | contig 29430 bp, 32 predicted proteins | sample M_130207_XF_Meta_FD_87029 | JGI IMG/M metagenome (GOLD analysis project Ga0114966, IMG submission 87029) | Freshwater microbial communities from Lake Montjoie, Canada to study carbon cycling - M_130207_XF_MetaG | ecosystem: Environmental > Aquatic > Freshwater > Lake | place: Lake Montjoie... | reverse complement strand
GTCGCACTCGCGATCGAGCGACATCGGGTCCTTCTCAATGCCCGTGAGACAGTGCTCCCACATCTGGAGCGCCTTGGTCTCGAACACGCCGAGTTCGTGGTGCTCGGCGTAGCGCAGCGCCCGGGTGAGGTACTCGCTTTGGATCTCGAGGGCGCTCGCTTCGCGACCGTTGGCCAGTCGGACTCGACGCTTGCACGTGAGGTCGTGACTGATCTCGCGGATCGCGCGAATGGGGTTCTCGAGGGTCATGTCGCGCAGTACGACCTTGGGATCCTCGAGCATGCGTAACAGAATCGAGCACGTGCCGACCTTGAGGAACATCGCGTACTCGCTCATGTTGGAATCGCCCACGATGACGTGCAGGCGGCGGTAGCGCTCGGCGTCGGCGTGGGGTTCGTCGCGGGTGTTGATGATGGGGCGCGAGCGGGTGGTCGCCGAGCTGACGCCTTCCCAGATGTGCTCGGCTCGTTGGCTGATGCAGTACATGGCGCCGCGTGCGGTTTGGAGCACCTTGCCCGCTCCGGCGTAGATCTGGCGCGAAATCAGGAACGGGATCAGCACCTCGGCGTATGACGAAAAGTCGTCGCGCCGGCTCGTGAGGTAGTTCTCGTGGCAGCCGTAGCTGTTGCCTGCGGAATCGGTGTTGTTCTTGAACAGGTAGATGTCGCCGTGGATGCCTTCTTCGCGCAGCCGCTGTTCGGCCGATGCCACGAGTTGCTCGAGGATGCGCTCCCCCGCCTTGTCGTGGGCGACGAGATCGTTGATCGAGTCGCACTCGGGCGTGGCGTACTCGGGGTGTGAGCCGACGTCGAGGTACAGGCGGGCACCGTTCGCGAGGAACACGTTCGAGCTGCGGCCCCACGACACCACACGACGGAACAGGTACCGCGCGACCTCGTCGGGGCTGAGCCGCCGCTGGCCGCGAAGTGTGCACGTGACCCCGTACTCATTTTCGATGCCGAAGATCCTCCGGTCCATCGCGGGAACGCTAACGCAGGCGGGAGTTCTTTTCGCGTAGGGTCGTGGCGTTCCGGCGAGGCCCGCGCCCCGTGTAGTCAGGCCGGAGCGAGCAGCGCGCCGATTGCGGCGTCGTCGAGTCGCTGAAAGGCTCGGCGGGCCTGGCCGCGGGCCAACGTCGCCACTTCGAGATCGCCGGGCTGCAGCGTGCGTTCGGGACCGGCGAGTGCGTTGACCGCCGCGCCGAGCGCTACGGACAATGACGCATTGTCTTGCCAAACCGCCTCGAGCCGTTCGGAGATGGCATCGCTGTCGCCGCCCACGACCACGAAACGGCTTTCGTCCATCATGGTTCCGTCGTAGCGGATGTGGAACATCTGGTCGTGACCCGGCTCGTCGCCGATCTCGGCTACCAGGATCTCGACTTCGAGCGGCTTCATCTCATGGGTGAAGATCTGCCCGAGGTACTGCGCGTAGACGTTGGCCAGGCTGCGGGCGTCGACGTCCTCTCGCGAGTACGAATAGCCCTTCAGATCGGCGTGGCGTACACCGGCGATGCGGAGTTGGTCGTACTCGTTGTACTTGCCCACGCCCGCGAACGCGATCCGGTCGTAGATCTCGCTGAGCTTGCGCAGTGTGCTCGAAGGGTTCTCCGCGCACAGCAGGATGCCGTCGGCATAGGTGAGCGCCAGTGCGCTGCGGCCCCGGGCGATTCCCTTGCGCGCGTAGTCGGCGCGGTCCTTCATCACCTGTTCGGGAGCAACGTAGAAGGGCATACTCATGACGATTCGGCTCCGGACTGGTCGGCGGGGCTGCGCCGTGAGCGCAAGCGCTCGAGCAGCTGGCCCGTCCGCGCGGCGAGATCGTCATCGGCGATGCGCTCGTACCCCGCAGCGGTGATGGTGGCGACCACCGGGAAGATGCCTCGCATGAGATCGGGCCCGCCCGTGGCGGAGTCGTCGTCGGCCGCCTGGAAGAGCGCCTCGATCGCGAGGTCGAGCACTGCGTCGCGCGAGAGCGCCTCGCGATAGCCAAGTTTCACGACGGTTCCGGCGTGCAGGCTTCCCGAACCGGTGGCCGCGAAGTCGCGCTCTTCGTAGCGGCCACCCGTGATGTCGTACTGGAACAGGCGCCCGGCGTTGCGGCGCAGGTCGAACCCGGCAAACAGCGGCACTACGGCGAGCCCTTGCATAGCCGCCGGGAGGTTCGAGCGGATCATGGTGCCGAGTTGGTTGGCCTTGCCCTCGATGGACAGGCGGCTTCCTTCGACCTTTTCGTAGTGCTCGAGCTGCAACTGGAACAACCGCACCATTTCGATCGCCGGCCCGGCAGCACCGGCGATGCCGACAGCGGAGTGCGAGTCGGCGGGGAAGACCTTTTCGATCGAACGGTGGCTGATCAGGTTGCCGGACGTGGCCCGCCGATCACCGGCCATGATGACGCCGTCGGCGAATCGCACCGCGACGACGGTGGTGCCGTGGGCGATCTGGTCGGCTGCGAGCGGCGTGTCGGGCACCGGTGGACGGAGACCGACCCGTTGGACGAGCGCGGCAAAGCTCGGCCCCGGGTCGTCGGAGAGCGAGAAGAGCGGAAGGGTCATGGGAGGGCGAGACTACCGAACGTCGGCGACGACCGGATCACTGACCACCTTTTTGGATGTAGGACTTGACGAAGTCTTCGGCGTTCGTCTCGAGCACCGAATCGATCTCGTCGAGGAGGTCGTCGAGTTCGGCCTTGATCTTCTCGCCCTGCTCGGAGACAACGGGGGTCTCGTCGATGGTTTCCTCGCGTCGTACGGGGGCTTGTTTGCGCACTTGCTCTTGCTCGGCCATTTCACACCCTCTGCTTCCCGTGTGCTTCGCGTGGTGGACTCGGTGTCGGATGGATTGGTGATCGAAGGCTCAGCCGCCGATCGCCAATCGGTCCAACAACTCCTTTGGTGTCGCGCATTCCTCGAACAACGTAGCCACGTGGTCCGCTGTCCCGCGTAGCGGTTCCATCATGGGGACTCGGCGCAGCGGTTCGGTGCCGAGGTCGAAGACCAACGAGTCCCAGTTGGCGGCAACGATCTGGTCGCTCCAGCGGCGGAGGCACTCGCCGCGGAAGTATGCCCGGGTGTCGCGTGGCGGGTTGACGGTCGCGAACTCGATCTCGGCCTGGGTAACCAGCGTCTGCATGCCGAGCTTGCGAAAGATCGACTTCTCGGGCCGCAGGTCGTGGTATTGCAGGTCGATGGCGGTGAGGCGAGGGTCGCCCCAGTCAAGGCCATTGCGCTCGCGGTATCCCTCGACAAGGCGGTACTTGGCCACCCAGTCGAGCTGATCGGCCAGTTCCATGGGGTCGTCCTCGAGTTGGGTGAGCACGGCTTCCCAGCGCTCGAGCACCTGACTGGCGACCGGGCCGCCCACCGCTGAGGTGCCGCGTTCGGACGCGTACTTGCTCGCCCGCTCGTAGAGCTCCCACTGCATGTCGAGGGCGGTGACGGTGGAACCGTCGAGTAGGCGCAGCGGCTTTCGCAGCGTGAGGTCGTAGCTGACCTGACGCATGGCCTGCACCGGCGATTCGAGCGCGAAGCCGCGTGGCAGGAAGTCGTCCTCGATCATGCTGAGGATGAACGTGGTGGTGCCGACTTTCAAGAAGGTGGCCACCTCGCTCATGTTCGCGTCGCCGACGATGACGTGGAGGCGCCGGTACTTCGTCGCGTCGGCGTGCGGCTCGTCGCGCGTGTTGATGATCGGCCGCTTCAGCGTGGTCTCGAGGCCGACCTCTTCTTCGAAGAAGTCGGCCCGCTGGGTGAGCTGGTAGGGCACGTCACGCGCGGTGAGCCCCTTCGCCTCGGTTCCGGTCTTGCCTGACCCGGTGAAGATCTGACGGCTGACGAAGTGCGAGGTGGCATGGGCGACGATGCGCCCGAACGGTGTCTGGCGTTCCATGAGGTAGTTCTCGTGGCAGCCGTAGCTGTTGCCCTTGCCGTCACTGTTGTTCTTGTAGACCACCAGCTCCTGGCCGGGGGGCAGCATGCGTCGCGCGGCACGCATCGAGCGCTCGACGATGAGCTCGGCTGCACGGTCGTACTGCACAATCGACAACGGATCGGCGCACTCGGGCGTGGACAGCTCGGGGTGGGCGTGGTCGACGTAGTAACGCGCCCCGTTCGTTAGCACCGCGTTGACGAGGTGCGTCTCGATGTCGGGGGGCCGCGAGCCCAAGGGTGCGAACCCGCGGGCGTCGTTGCCGGGTGATTCGTCCTCGAAGTCCCAACCCACCTTGGCCTGATGATCGTCGGCTGTCGCCAGGTCGTGCAGGTAGGCGTTGATGAGCATCGACGACGCGGCGATGGGATTCGACTCGCCGGCGCCGCGCAGGAAGATGCCGTATTCGGTTTCTATGCCGAGCGTCTTGGGGATGGCCATGGGTGTCAGAGGTCCCGTGTCAGAGGTACTGGCCGGTCCCGACCCGCTCGATGGCTCGGCCGCCGACCGGTGTCTCGTTGGTGTGGATGAGCGTGCGGATATACACGATGCGCTCACCCTTCTTGCCCGAGATCTTCGCCCAGTCGTCGGGGTTGGTGGTGTTGGGCAGGTCCTCGTTCTCTTTGTACTCCTGGTGGATCGAGGCGATGAGGTCCTCGGTTTTGATGCCCCGGGTGCCGAGCGCGATCTCGCGCTTGATCGCCAACTTCTTGGCCCGGCGCACGACGTTCTCGATCATGGCGCCCGACGAGAAGTCCTTGAAGTACATGATTTCTTTGTCGCCGTTTTGGTAGGTGACCTCGAGGAACTGGTTGGCCTCGTCGTCGCGGTACATCTCGCGGACCGTCTCTTCGATCATGGCCCGCACGGCCTTCTCGGCATCTCCCCCGCCGAGTATGCGCACCGTTTCGGCGTCGATGGGTACGTCGGTGGTGAGGTAGCGAGCGAAAATCTGGGCCGCAGCAGCCTCGCCTGGGCGTTCGATCTTGATTTTCACGTCGAGTCGACCGGGGCGGAGAATTGCCGGGTCGATGAGATCTTCGCGGTTCGACGCACCGATCACGATGACGTTGCGGAGCGTCTCGACGCCGTCGATCTCGGCGAGGAGTTGCGGCACGATGGTGGACTCGATGTCGGAGCTGATACCCGAACCGCGGGTACGAAACAACGATTCCATTTCGTCGAAAAACACGATGACCGGCCAGCCCTGCTCGCTCTTTTCGCGCGCCCGCTGGAACACGAGACGAATCTGGCGCTCTGTTTCGCCGACGTACTTGTTGAGCAGTTCGGGACCCTTGATGTTGAGGAAGTAGCTCTTGGCCTGGCGGTCGCCGCTGACCTCGGCGACTTTCTTCGCGAGCGAGTTGGCCACGGCCTTCGCGATGAGGGTCTTGCCGCAACCCGGGGGCCCGTACAACAAGATGCCCTTCGGTGCGGGGAGTGCGTACTCCTTGAAGAGCGCTGCGTGCAGGAACGGCAGCTCGACCGCATCGGTGATCTGTTCGATCTGGCTGTCGAGACCGCCCACGTCGTCGTAGGAGACGTCAGGAACTTCTTCGAGCACGAGGTTGTCGGCTTCGGGGCGCGGGAGCTTTTCGAGCAGCATGCCCGAGCGCGGATCCATGAGGGCGGAGTCGCCGCTGCGGAGGCGTTCAGCCAGCAGCGCGTCGGCCAACTCGACTACGCGTTCTTCGTCGGCGCGACCGGTGATGAGGGCGCGCCGCCCATCGGCGAGCACCTCTTTGATGGTGATGACCTCACCGGTGGTGTCGGCGCCGCGTGCGAGCACGACGGACAACGATTCGTTGAGCACGACCTCTTGCCCGCGAGTGAGCCGGCCGCCGAGGTCGGGGTGCACCGACACGCGCATCTTGCGACCGCTTGCGAAGACGTCGACGGTGTCGTCGTCGTTGGTTCCGAGCACCGTGCCGTAACCGGAGGGGGGCTGCGTGAGTTTGTCGACCTCTTCGCGCAGCGCTGCGATGTGCTCGCGCGCCTCGCGCAGGGTGTAGGTGAGCTTCTCGTTTTGGGAGACGGCTTGGGCCAGCTGGCCTTTCGTTTCGAGCAGCCGTTCCTCGAGCGTACGCACGCGCTTTGGTGCGTCGGCGTACCGTTGGCGCAGCGTCAATAGCTCGCCCTCGAGCACGGCGAGCTGTTCGCGGAGGCGCTCGTTGTCTGCGCTGAAGTCCTTCACGTCGCTCCTCGTGCCGACTCTCGGGGCGGGTTCGGCACAGCCACGACGCACGGCGAGCGACGTGTTCGCGAGCCCGTAGTCGCTGTCCGTTCCTCCCCGTGGACGCTACACGGTGGCCGTTGGAGAACAGCGCAGGCCAGAAGCGTTCGGCCCTTGGCCACCTGCATCAACTGCAACAGTCGATTTTCACCGGTATCGGCCGTTCTATTCCGGCGGGGCGGCTATGCTCGCGGTTTGCCGAGCACCAGTGGCAACGGCTTGACTCACGCCTTGAGCTCACGCCTTGAGTTCAAGGCGACCACGGTTGCGCCGATAGAACTGCGACATCGCCACGGGCCGCTCGCCCCACGGCACACGGAGGACACGAACCCATCATGAAGGTCTGGATCGATCAGGATCTCTGCACCGGCGACGGACTCTGCGAAGAGATCGCCCCCGACGTGTTCACGTTGCTGGACGATGGACTCGCCTACGTCAAAGAAGGCGCCAAGGTGTACTCGGATCCGGGCGGCGCGGCGGGCTTGGCCAACGTTCCTGCGGGCCAAGAAGATGCCGTCATCGAATCTGCCGACGAGTGCCCCGGCGAGTGCATCTTCATCGAGATCGAGTAGCCGTCCGCGACTGCGTGTGCGTCGCTACGACGCACACGATGCGACGTAGCAAAGAAGACGTGGTGAGGAGGGAGCACTTCGGTGCTCCCTCCTTCGCGTCCGGGCAGCCGTCACCCGTCCGCTTCGACCGCCGGATCGAGACTGGCGTCGGCGTCGGCGTCGGCGTCGGCGTCGGCGTCGGCGTCGAGTTCGGGTGTGGGTCGCTCGCTCAGTAACCGGGCGTGGGTGAGGAAGCCGGTATGGGCCACCATGCGGTGATCGGGACGCACCGACGCGCCCTCGATGTGCCACGTGCGGTTCAGGACCTCGACGGTGCCGGCGAGGTCGAAACCGTACGCCTCGAGGATCTGTCGGGTCTGTACCGCCTGCAGGATGCTCGGGGTGTAGGCGACGATGATGCCACCGGGTCGCAACGCCTTGGCGGCGTGGGGGACGACCCGCCAGGGCTCGGGCAGATCGAGCACCACGCGATCGAGGTCCCGTAGTTCCGTGCCCTCGTAGCAGTCGCGCAGTTCGACGTGGTAGCGCGACATGGCCTCGTCGCCGAGGAAGTCGGCAACGTTGCGCTGGGCGCGGCGGGCGAAGTCGTCGCGCATCTCGTAGCCGTGGATTACGGCACCGGCGCGCAGCATGGTCATCGACAGCGCTCCGGATCCAATGCCCGATTCGAGCACGCGCGCCCCGGGGAAAATATCGGCGAGCATCAGGATCGGCCCGAGATCCTTCGGGTAGATGACCTGGGCACCTCGCGGCATCTCGATCACAAAGTCGGACAGCGTCGGACGGAAGACGGTGTACGTGCCACCGCGGGTGGAACGCAGGGTTGCACCCTCGGATTGGCCGATTACCTCGTCGTGGGGCACAAAACCCGCGTGCGTGTGGAACTCGGCACCCGGGGTGAGCGCGACGAGGTAACGGCGCTTCTTGCGGTCGATGAGCATGGCGCGTTCGCCCGGCTGGAATGGTCGGATCACGGTGCGTGCCCCTCGGCGGTCGAACGATCGGTGGTTGTGGCGGTGTTGGCGGCGCCGCGGCGGCGGCGCGGACCGAGGTGTACGGGTTGGGGCGTGGTCGCGCGCTCGACGAGGCGGCAGAACGCACAGACCTCGGCGGAGCATGGAGCGCCACAGCGCTCGCAGCGACTGAGTGTGTCGTCCTCGTCGGCGATCCGAAACGCCGGCGCGGCCGCGGTGAGGAACCGGTGGTAGAAGTCGAACTTGGCCCCGGGTGAGCGCGCCTCGACGCTGTTGAGCGACTCCTTGTACTGGAGGTGCCGGTTCCCCGCAGCCATGGGGCATTCCTCGACGATGTAGTCGATGCCCTTCAAGACGCAGTAGGCCGCCATCTCTCGCTCGCCGAGGCGGATGAGCGGCTTGGCCTTGCGGGGAAGGCCAGCGCGCGCGGGGAGCACGGGCGACTGACGGCCGAGGTACTCGGTGTGCCAATGCAAGACGTTGCCGAAGAGCACGGCCGCTTCGTCGTCGAGGTTGTGGCCGGTTACGACGACGTCGTAGCCACCGTCGACTGCCGCCTTGTCGAACAGATGGCGCTTGGTGAGCCCGCACGCCGAGCACGGGGTGCGGCGAGCCGCCTTCGAGCCACTGGGGATGTCGTACCCGTACTCGTCGGGCAGGTTGACCTCGAGGAGGGTGGCCCCGCGACCGGTCGCGTAGTCACGGGCGTGCTGGGTGGACGCCGCGCTGTAATCGCCGATGCCGAGCCCGATGACGAACCCATCCGCCCGGTAGCCGAGCTCGAGCAGGATGTCCCACACTGCGAGCGAGTCCTTACCCCCGGACACCGCGACGAGTACCCGATCGTCGGGACCGAACATCTGGTGGTCCTTGATGGCCTTCTCGGTCTGGTCCCGGCAGAGGCGAAGGAAGTGATCGGGGCAGAAGTAGGCGTTGTGGCGTCGGATGTCGATGACCGCCGGCTCGCGGCACACGGTGCACTTCACGCCATGCCCCCGGAGATGACCGGACGCACTTCGACGGTTGCATCATCGGGGACGAGCGCGTCGCCGGGAACAAGCGTGCCGTCGATGATCACGAGCACGGTTTCGCGCTCGATGTCGAGGCGCCGCAGGATGACATCGACGCGGAGTGGGCCGGGCATGTCGACGTCGCGACGAGGGTTGCGCAGTTGGATCTTCATACCCCGGAACGAGAAGCCTTGCGGCGCTCGCGGCGCGAGGGCTGCACGATATGGGAGATCACGTAGGTTGCACCCGGCTCGAGCTTCTCGCTGAAGCGGATGGGCATCACGCCTCGCTTGAGGACTTTTTTGAACTGCCGTAGCACCATGCTCGCGAAGAACACGAACATCCACGGGCCCTGGCGGCCGAGCAGGCCTTTGCGGAGCGCGTTGTGGCGGAGCCAGCGACGGAGGTATCCACTGCGGAGGAAACGGAACACGGAGGGCCAGCGATCTCGGTCAGATCCGGCGGATCTCGACGATGGTCGACTTGGTCTTCCCGACCCGCTTACCGATGAAGTAAACGAGCAACAGCACGAGGACGCCGGCGCCGATCGCGAACGGCTTGGCCAACTCCTTGGCCGCGAACGCACGTTGGTCGACGCCACCTTTGACGTCGCGGAACTTGGCTTCGAGGTCCTCGCGGGAGATCTTGTCGGTCTGCTCAGCCACGGAGGTCTCCTTTCAGGACACGCCGGGCGAACAGATAAGACACGATTGCGCCGACCGCAAGCACAATGAAGTACGGCGCAAACGACCAGCCGTGGTCGAAGGCATCGAGCTCGGTCTGGAGCACACGGAGCAGGCCGATCAGCAGGAAGAGCCAGCCGATGCCCAGGAGGAGCGCGCCCGGAATGGCGAACTTGAGGTAGCCCCCGACGGTACGCAGCGGATCGATGGTCTCCTGCTTGGCGTAGGCCCTGACGAGATTGAAGGCCTCGCCGATGTCGCCTTGTTTTGTGTCGGGCTGCTTCTTCGAGGTGTCGTTCGGTGCCACGCTGATTCTCGTACTTCGGAGCCGCCGGAAGGCTGCGCAGTTGAATCGTGAACCCTAGTCCGACGGGTCCTCGTCTGCCTCCATGGCAAGCCGCGTCTCACAGAAGGAGCGGTCGTCCTCGAGCAACGCCACCATCTGCTCTAGGCGCTCGGTCGGCCCGGGCGCGGCGAGCAGGTTGAGGTGATCGAACGGTCCGAACGGGCAGGACGCGGCGAGCTGGTAGCTGGCCGCCAGGGGGCTGGGGCTGACCTCGAACGTCGCAGGTGCCACCGCCTCACCGAGTTCGGCCCTCATCGCGAGGACGCTTCGCAACAGCTCTGTGGCGTGGGTGACGAGCGTGTCGATCGGTTTCGTCGCGGCCGTGTCGGGTAGCGACTCGATCTTCGCGCACGGGTACGGGTCGTCGGTCAGCCATGCCGTGACCCGGATGCGCTCCGTGCCGATGGCGACGATCGACCAGCGGCCATCGGGATACGGCTGGGCATGGATGATCCGGGCCAACGTGCCGAGGCCGTTGCGGACGTCACCGCCCCCGACCTCGCTCCCCCGTTCGATCAGCACCACGCCGAACGACTGGTCGTCGCGAAGGCAGTCGGACACCATCTCGCGATAGCGCGGCTCGAAGATGCGCAAGGGAAGCATCTGCGCCGGGAACAACACCATTCCCAACGGGAACATCGCCGAGCGGGTCATTCCCGGACACTACTTGGCCCGTGAGGTCAGGCCGATGCGGTCGGTTCTGGCGTCACTGCGGCGCGAGCTGCGCCACGGTGGTTCCCTGCGGGTAGCTCACGAGCCCCAAACCGAGCTGGTCCTGAACCTTGAGGTTGGCGTCGGTGTTGAGGTTGGTCTGGTTCGCGATGTAGGCGAAGGTGAGCGTGCGCTGGTCGCTCGCCGCACCCGCGTCGGCGAACCCTGCGAGTGCCCGACTGTTGCGGAGCGAACCAGTCTTGGCCCGGATGCGGCCGGCGGCCGCTGACCCGACGAACCGCTCGGCCAACGTGCCGCTCTTGCCCGCCACTGGGAGGGCCTTCGCGATGTCGGACGCCGCCCCGAGCCGCTCGAGAACGGCGGCGAGGAGGGTGCACGTAAGGCGGTTCGAGCGATCGAGTCCCGAACCATCGACTATCGAGACGTTGTCGAGTGGCAAGCCGGCCTTCGCCAATATGTCGCGTGTCGCGGCCACCCCGGCGGCGGTGCTGCCTTCGCCCCCGACCTTGAACCCGAGCTCTTTGGTGAGCGACTCGGCGGTGAAGTTGTCGGATTGGCTGAGCATCTCGATGACGATGTCGCCGAGGTTGGCGGTGACCCGCGCCACTTCAACGGTGGTCGCCGGTGCGCGCCCAGAGCGCGCGGCGCCGGTCACGCGGATGCCGCGTCCCACGAGCTGATCGCGAATGACGCTCGCCGCCAGCTGGGCCGGGTCGGTTGCGGGTGTGGCCGACGAGTTGAACTTCGACTTGGGGTACACCGAGAAGCCGTCGTTCATCGCGAGCGCGCTGAGCGGCCCGGATTCGTTCCCGGCGATGAACGAGGGATCCCAGGTCGACACATAGCGCCGGGTGTCATAGCGACTTTCGTCGCCGATGATGTCGCCGAGGATCTGGGTGATCCCCGCGGCGACGATGCGATCGACGAGCGCAGCCACGTTGGTGAATGGCTGGGGTTGTCCGAACCGGTCGACGTAGTCCTTGGTCGACAGGATCGGGTCGCCACCACCGACCACCCAGAGGTTCCCGGCGACGACTCCGGCCTGGGGGGCCGCGCCCGCGACGGCCAACGTGTCGAACGTTGCGGTTCGCCCGAGCTGCTCTGTCGCCGCGAACGCGGTGAGCAACTTGACCGTCGATGCCGGGACCAGAGGCAAGATGGCGTTGCGCGAATAGAGCACCCGACCGTTGTCGCGCACCACGAGGCACGTGTCGGGCGGCGAGGCGGCCATGACCGCGTCGAGCGCGCTGACGAGCGCTGCGTCGGCCCGAGGGCGCTGCAGCCAGACCGGCGCGCGTCGCGCAGAGAGCAACGGTGTCGCGGCGGATGGCGATGCCACCGTGTCGGCGGTGGCAAGTGCGACCACGGTGCTCCGCTCGGTGTGCCACGCCTCGAAACCGGCGATGCACATCGTGAACATCAGCACCACGGGGAGGGTGAGCCGGCGGAGCATGGGGGGAGAGGATACGAGATCGCGTGCGGTTGTTCCCGCCGTGGGAAGCGGCACGTAATGGGATGGGCAATTCGCGCCCGGAAAATCGACGCGTCCAGACATGAGTGGCTAGCGTGCCCGGATCATGTTGGGCACAGTTCTCTTCGGCCTTCTCCTCGGATTCTGCGTCACCATGGTGGCGAATTACTGCACTACGGTGTATCTCCATCGTGGCCTCACGCACGCCGCGCTGCGCACCAAGCCGTGGCTCGGAGCCACGTTCAAAACCGTGCTGTGGGTCACGACCGGCATGCGCGAGCGGCAGTGGGTCGCCGTGCACCGCAAGCACCACGCGTTCACCGACGAGACCGACGATCCGCACTCGCCGGCGCGCATTGGATGGCTGCGGGTGCAGCTCACCAACCCTGCGCTCTACCGACGGGTGGCGCGCAACGACGAGCAGGTGGCGAAGTACACCCGCGACCTACCGCCGACCCGGGCCGATCGCGTGCTGTTCGATCACGCGCTGCTTGGGCTGGCCGTCGGGGTGGTGCTACTCGTGTTCGCCTTCGGTTGGCAGGTCGCGGCGATCGCCTTCCCCTTTCACGTCGTGCTCTACCTCGGCCTATCGGGCTCGGTAAACTCGATCGCCCACACCTTCGGCCGCCGTACGTACTCCACGTCGGCCACCAACGTGCAGTGGCTCGCGTTGATCACTGCGGGCGAGGGCCTGCACAACAACCATCACGGGGCGCCCACGTCGGCGCGCTTGTCGATCAACCAGCGAGAGTTCGATCCGGCATGGTTGTCCATTCGTGCGATGGCCAAGCTGGGTTGGCTGACTGTCCGGCACGACACACCCAAGTTCGTGGTGCCGCGGATCTCCCCCACGAAGGTCTGATCACTAGTCTCGGCGGCATGGAGATCGTCGCCGCGCTGTTCATTGACACCATCGAGTTGCGTCAGGTCGAGGGCCCGTCCACTCGCATCGACCTCGGCGGGGTGCAATTCTCGGCCCCCGCCCCCGGTCCGTTCCCGGTCACCATGTCACCGCACCTGGTCGTGATGGTGCGCTGCCCAGCCGATGCCAAGTCCACCGCGGCGCTCGAAGTCACCTTTCACCGCGACGGCGAGCAGATCGCCCGCAACGTGCAGCCGCTGGCTATCGAGCCGGGCAAGTTCAACTACCGGTTGGTCCGGGCCGAGCTGGCCTTCGACGAGCCCGGCACCATCGAGGCGTGCTGCCGCGTCGATCTCGGGCCCGTGACCACGGTTCCCTACACGGTGCTCGCGCCCCTGTGAGGCGCTCGCGGTCGACATTTCCGAGGTTCGGGTCGTGAGCGCGCCGGGCTCCCGGCGCTTCGGCGCCGCGGTGTCGCGCCATCCCATTGCTTCCACCGCGATCGGCGAGGTGGTCGGTGCGGTCCTCGACCAGGTCGGCTTCGCTCCCGATGTGGCCACGCTTTTTGTGACCACGCCGCACCTGCGCGCGGTGGGTGACTTCGTCGACGTCGTGCGCGCAGTGCTCGGGCCACGGGTCCTGGTCGGCGCGACCGCTGCCTCGGTCATCGGCGGGGCCGAGGAGATCGAGGAGTCACCCGCGGTGTCCTTGTGGGCGGGCAGGGTCGGTGCCGTTCGACCCATTCGGCTCGACGCCTACTCCGGCAGCGACGGTTGGACGATCACGGGGTTGCCGAACGATCTCGACCACGTGCCGCGCACGCTCGTGCTGCTCGCGGACCCGCATTCGTTTCCCACCGACGCGTTCTTGCGCCAGATCGCGCACGACTCGCCGGCCACCACCGTGGTCGGCGGGTTGGCGTCCGCGGCGCGCACCCCGGGAGGTAACCGGCTGGTACTCGATGGTCTGCTGCTCGACGAGGGGGCCGTGGGCTTCCTGCTCGAGGATGCGTCAGCGCGCGTGGTGGTGTCGCAAGGGTGCCGCCCCATCGGCGAGCCGTTCATCGTCACCCGGTCCGATCACAACTTCATCCATGAGCTCGGCGGCCGCCCGGCGCTCGAACGCGTGCAACAGCTCATCGACGGGGCGTCCCCCGCCGACCGATCGCTCCTCGCGCAAGGGCTGCACGCGGGCATCGTGATCGACGAGCGCAAAGCCCAGTTCACTCGGGGTGATTTCCTCGTACGCAACGTGCTCGGTGCGAACCGCGAGAGCGGCGCAGTCGCAGTCGGTGATCTCGTCGAGGCCGGGACCACCGTGCAGTTCCAGGTGCGAGACGCGGCCACTGCCGACGAGGACCTGAAGGCCATGCTCCAGGGGCCCTCGGCCGCGTCTGCCTTGGTGTTCACCTGCAATGGCCGGGGCTCGCACCTCTTCGGCGAACCTGATCACGATGCGACGCTCGTGTCGGAGTTCGTCCGCGGGGGTGCAGTGGCCGGAATGTTCTGCGCGGGCGAGATCGGTCCTGTGGGTGGTCGCACGTTCCTCCACGGCTTCACCGCATCGGTGCTGCTGTTCGACTGAGTGTCACGTGGGACGCGGTGGACTCCGGGTGCTGGCTGTTGTGGCCCATCTGAGCGACGAGGACTCGCGCCGATAACGGCGGACTAGGTCTCGTGACCAGCCGGTCATGGGTAGGCTGCCGGGTCCGCGAAGCGCACCTGGCGGGGGTCGCTGGGCCGTCACGAGAAGCGAGAGCGACCACCCATGACTGACATCGAGAGCGGCGACATCGAACGCCGGGCCATCGACGTGATCCGCGGCTTTGCGATGGATGCGCCGCACGCCGCCAAGTCGGGTCATCAGGGCACAGCGATGGCGTTAGGTCCATTGGCGCATGTGCTGTGGTCACGCATCATGAGCTACGACGCCGCCGATCCGCAGTGGCCTGATCGCGATCGGTTCGTGCTCTCCGCAGGTCACGCGTCGATCCTGCTCTATTCGATGCTGTACCTCAACGGGTACGGGCTCGAGCTCGACGACCTTCGCGCGTTCCGCCAGTGGGGTTCGGCCACCCCCGGCCACCCCGAGGTGCACCACACGGCGGGGGTCGAGGTAACCACGGGTCCGCTCGGTCAAGGGTTCGCGAACGCGGTCGGCATGGCCATGACCGAGCGCTCGATGCGCGAGCGCTTCGGGGCCGAGGTCTGTGATCACTACACGTTCGCGATCGCCGGCGACGGCTGCTTGTCGGAAGGCATCAGCCACGAGGCTGCGTCGCTCGCCGGGTTCCAAGGCTTGGGTCGGCTCGTCGTGGTCTACGACGACAACCACATCACGATCGACGGCCCCACCGAGCTCGCGCTGACCGACGACGCGGTACGCCGGTTCGAGGCCTACGGATGGCACGTCGAATACCTCGGCGAGATCGCCGAGGATCTAGATGCCCTCGAGGCAGCGGTACGCGGTGCGATGGCTGTCGAGGATCGTCCATCGCTGTTGGTTTTGCGCTCGCACATCGGGTACCCGTCGCCGACCGCGACCGACAACCCGCACGCGCACGGCTACGCGTTGTTCGACGCCGAGATCACCGCGACAAAAGCCGTCATGGGCGTGCCCGACGAGCAGTTCTGGTGTCCCGACGATGTCATCGAGTGGTACCGCGCGGTCGGGCACCGTGGCGCCGCTCGTCGCGCGGCGTGGACCGATCGCCGTCTCGCACTCACGACGCAGGTTCGCGAGCAGTACGACCTTGTGCTGAGTGGCGGCGGCGCTGAAGGCTGGTCGGCCACGCTCCCGCGGTGGACCTCGGCCGACAAGCCGATCGCCACGCGCGTCGCCAGCGGGAACTGCTTCCAGGCGCTCCTCGACGTGGTGCCCAGCCTCAGCGGCGGCGGCGCTGACCTCACCGGCAACACCGGGACCGTGGTCAAGGACCACGGAACCATGAGCCGAACCCAACCCAGCGGCCGACAGATCCACTTCGGCGTCCGCGAGCACGGCATGGGCGGGATCATGAACGGCATGGCGCTACACGGCGGCGCGATGCCGGTCGGTGGCACGTTCCTCGTGTTCAGCGACTACATGCGTGGTGCCGTTCGGTTGGCCGCGCTGTCCCAAGCCCACGTGATCTACTCGTTCACCCACGATTCGGTCGGCGTGGGCGAGGACGGGCCCACACATCAGCCGGTCGAGCACATCGCGGCGCTGCGGGCCATACCCGGGCTGCGGGTCATCCGTCCGGGCGACGCCAACGAGACCGCGCTGGCCTGGATCGAAGCCGTGAACGGGCCGGGTCCCACCGCGCTGATCCTCTCTCGCCAGAACCTGCCGGTGATCGACGGCGTGCCCGCCGACGCAGTCTCGCGCGGCGCGTATGTCGTTCCGGTCGATCACGCATCGGATGGCGTCGCCCCCGATGTGGTGCTGCTCGCCACGGGCAGCGAGGTGTCGGTTTGCGTCGCCGCGGCCGCCGAACTCGCGGCCGAAGGGCTGGTGCCACGCGTGGTATCGATGCCGTGCTGGACAAACTTCGAGGCCCAGCCCGCCGATTACGTCGAGTCGGTTCTGCCGGCCGGCGTTCCATGCGTGTCGGTCGAGGCTGCGGTCACCTTCGGGTGGTCACGCTGGGCCGATGTCAGCGTCGGCATCGATCGCTTCGGGGCCTCTGCGCCGGGCGACGTGGTGATGGACAAGCTGGGTATCAACTCGGCGAACGTCGCCCAGCACGCACGCGCGTTGCTGGGCAGGAAGTAGGCGGTCATGACTCGCTTGGACGACCTGTACACCGACGAAGGGCAGAGCCCGTGGCTCGACAACCTCAAGCGCGGCTGGATCACCAACGGTGAACTCGCGCGTTGGGTCGAGCGAGGCGTGCGCGGCATCACGTCGAACCCGTCGATCTTCCAGAAGGCGATGTCGACCGGAACCGACTACGACGAGCAGTTCACCTCGCTACTGGCCGCGAACACCAGCGTCGAGGAGTCGTACTGGCAACTCGTCATCGACGACATCCATCACGCGCTCGAGATCCTTCGCCCGGTGTACGACTCCAGCGATGGCGTAGACGGTTACGTGTCGGTCGAGGTCGACCCCACGCTCGCCCGTGACACCACAGGGACCGAAGTTGCGGCGCGACACCTGTGGGACACCATTGCGCAGCCGAACCTCTACGTGAAGATTCCCGCCACAGCGGAGGGCGTGCCGGCGATCCGTCAAATGATCGCCGAGGGTCGCTCGATCAATGTGACGCTCATCTTTTCCATCGAGCGCTACGCCGAAGTGATCGAGGCGTACATCTCAGGTCTCGAGGCGTACCACCATGAGCACCCTGACGCCGACCTGTCGCGCATCTCGAGCGTGGCGTCGTTCTTCATCAGCCGCGTCGACAGCGAGATCGACAAGCGACTCGATGCGATCGGTTCGCCGGACGCGTTGAAGCTGCGAGGTCTCGGCGCAGTAGCCCAGGCGAAGTTGGCCTACGAGCTCTTCGCCACGTCGTTCTCCGACGAGCGCTGGGCGCTGCTGGCGTCGCACGGCGCACGTCCACAGCGCCCGCTGTGGGCATCGACGTCCACGAAGAACCCCGCCTATCCCGACACGCTCTACGTCGACGATCTCATCGGGCCCGACACGGTGAACACGCTCCCCGACGCGACCATCGCCGCGTTCGAGAACCACGGCACGGTGTCGCGCACCATCGATCGTGACATCGAGCAGGCGCGTGGCGTGATCCACGTTCTGCCAGCAGTAGGCATAGATCTCGATGACGTTGCTCGCGTCCTCGAGGACGAAGGTGTGGCGGCGTTCGTCAAGGCCTTCGAAGAGCTGCTCGACACCCTCACCGAGAAGTCGCACGCATTGCGCTGAGGATCGGCCGTTCTCGCTGCCCAGTCGGCCGCGTACGAGTCGGTTGTGATTTGCAACTAACCTGCTAAGGTCCGGCCGGTGCGGGAACAGGGCGGGGCACGTGGCATCGGTCCACATAACGAGGTGAGCGACGCGCTCACGTGCTCGATCGTGAGCACGTTGAAGGTAATCGGCGACAAGTGGACGTTGCTCATCCTGCGCGATGCGTTCCGGGGCGTACGCCGCTTCGACGACTTCGCGTGCGACCTCGGTATTGCTCGCAACCTGCTCACCGATCGCCTGGCGAAGCTGGTCGAGCATGGCATCCTGGCCAGGGTGCCCTACCAGGAGCGCCCGGTTCGTCACGAGTACCGGCTCACGGCGACGGGCCTCGATCTCTCCCCCGCTCTGGTCGCGTTCATGCATTGGGGCGACAAGCACCTTGCGAACGACGAGCCCCCGGTCGTGCTCGTACACGATGCGTGCGGCGAGCCGCTCGATCAGGTCTTCGTCTGCTGGCGCTGCGACGAGACCATCACCCCGCGCCAGATAAAAAGCCGCCCCGGCAGCGGCGCCGCGCCCGCTTCTCCCCCATCCACCTCCGTGGCACCGGCGCGCGCCGGCCGTCACGTGCATGTCTGACCGACGATCGAGCTACGCATGACGAACCCTTCACGTACATTCTCCGCACGCACGGAGCTACTCGCGGCGCCACTCGGCGATCTGCTGCACGAGGCACGCCAGGTACGCGACGCCGCCACTGGCTCGCGCATCACGTACTCGCCCAAGGTCTTCATCCCCCTCACGATGCTGTGTCGCGACAAGTGTGGGTACTGCACCTTCGCCAAAGCGCCGGCGCGCATCGACTCGCCCTACCTCTCCCCCGCCGACGTGCTCGCCATCGCTCGCGCCGGCGCGTCGTTGGGCTGTCACGAGGCCCTGTTCACCCTTGGTGAACGCCCCGAGTTGCGGTACCCGGTGGCGGCGCGTTGGCTCGCGGATAACGGCTACGAATCGACCGTCGACTACCTGGTCGCGATGGCCGAGATGGTGCTCCAAGAGACCGGCCTCCTGCCCCACGCGAACGCCGGTGCGCTCTATCACGACGAGCTTGCGTTGCTACGAATGGTTGCTCCGTCGCAAGGGATGATGATCGAGTCGCTCAACGCCGACCTCGAGTGCCATCGTGGGGCACCCGACAAAGACCCGCAGCGCCGCCTCGACACGCTCGAACAGGCGGGCGTCCTGCACATCCCGTTCACTACCGGCATCCTCGTGGGCATCGGCGAGTCGCGCGCCGATCGCGTCGCCGCTCTCGAGGCCATCGCCGCGGCGCACCTGCGCCACGGCCACGTGCAAGAGGTCATCGTCCAGAACTTCCTGCCCAAGGCCGGCACCGCGATGCACAAGGTCGCCCCGTGCCCGCCGGACGAGTACCTCGACGCCATTGCGCTGGCGCGTCTGATCCTCCCGCCAGAGATTCATCTGCAGGCGCCACCCAACCTCAGCGACGACTTCGGGGCGCTGCTCGACGCCGGGATAGACGACTGGGGTGGGGTCTCCCCGGTCACGGCCGATCACGTCAACCCCGAACGCCCATGGCCCGCGGTTGAGCGCATCCGCGCCGTCACCGAGGCCCGGGGTTTCGCCCTCGCGCCCCGCCTCACCATCTATCCCGAGTTCGTGCACCAACCCCTTACGTGGCTCGACCCGAAGCTGCGTTTCGCGGTCATGGACCGCAGCGATGCCGAGGGACTCGGTCGCGACGATCCCGGTGCGGTGTTCCCCGAAAAGATCGCCGGCACCAAGAACGTCGAGGACGGCGCCGAGGTCATCCAGATCGGTGACCCGTCCACGCAGTGGTATTCGGGCGGCAGGAATCCTCCACCGGAGCTGCTGTCGATTGGCCGCTCCGCAGGCCAGGCGAACGGAACGATCGGCGCCATCCTGGCCGCGGCGCTCGACGGCCACGAGGTCGACGAAGACGAGATCACCGCGTTGTTCGGTGCACGCGGTCACGAGGTGCACGCGGTCGCCGAGGTGGCAGACGAGCTGCGCCGGCAGGCCAACGGCGAGATTGTTACGTGGGTGGCCAACCGCAACATCAACTACACGAACATCTGCACGTTCAAGTGCAAGTTCTGTGGTTTCTCGAAGGGCCCGCTGTCGCTCAACCTGCGCGGCAACCCCTACCTGCTCGGGCTCGACGAGATGCAGCGCCGCACCATCGAAGCCGCAGAGCTCGGCGCGACCGAGGTGTGCCTCCAAGGTGGTATTCACCCCGATTTCGATGGCGACTACTACCTCGAGGTCGTCAAGGCCGTGAAGTCCGCAGTGCCCGACATGCATGTGCATGCGTTCACCGCGCTCGAGGTCACCGAAGGCGCGCGCCGCAACGGGGAACCGCTCGATAAGTACCTCATTCGGTTGAAGGACGCCGGTCTGCGCACGCTGCCGGGTACCGCGGCCGAGATCCTCGACGACGACATCCGCGCGATCCTCTGCGCCGACAAGGTCGACACCGCGCAGTGGCTCGACGCGCACCGCACGGCGCACGGGGTAGGGCTGCGCTCCAACGTCACGATCATGTTCGGTTCGGTAGAACAGCCCCGCTCGTGGGCCAAGCACATCGTGCGCACGCGCGCGCTGCAGCACGAAACCGGTGGGTTCACGGAGTTCGTTCCGCTGCCGTTCGTGCACATGGCCGCGCCGATCTACCTCCAGAAGAAGTCGCGTCGCGGCCCCACCTTCCGCGAGACCCTGCTCATGCACGCCGTGGGGCGCATCGCCTACCGCGGCGCGATCGACAACATCCAGGCGTCATGGGTGAAGATCGGCTTCGAGGGTGTGCGCCAACTGCTGCACGCGGGTGTCAATGATCTCGGCGGCACGTTGATGAACGAGAACATCTCGCGTGCCGCGGGCGCCCAGCATGGTCAAGGCGTGACCGCGGCCGACTTCATCGCGCTCGTCGAGCCGGTCGGTCGCACGCTCGTCCAGCGCAACACCACCTACGACCACCTTGCCGTCACGAGCCAGGGCCACGCAGCGCCGGCGCCCATCCCTGCGCTCGTCCGTACTCGCATTCCGGTGCTGGCCGAAAGCTGACACGCGCACGGCATGACGATGGCGAACCGTTAGCGGACGGGCCATGTCGATCTGGACGCCGCCATAGTCGAACCGATGATGATCAACTCGATCAACATCTTGGACGCCTGGTCAGGGCTCGTGGTGATCGGACTCCTGAAGAATGGAAGCAGCCTTCTCGACGGCGCGCCTGGCGCGTGTCAGGCGCTTCTCGTCGACCGGTAGCTCGTTGCCTCCGGCATCGATCGACTCCTTCAGTCGCTCGATCGCCAAGTCGGCGAGCTCCTCGCTGATGGCCAGGAGTCGTCGGCGGATGTCCTCGAACTCACCGGCCATGCGCGGGGCCTCCCTCAGCGATGATCGCATCGACGATCACGAGTGGATGTCGTGCGTCGATGCCCGCGGCACACAGGTGCATCGAGCACCCGGGGTTCGCGCTCGCCACCACAGCCGTGGCGCAGCGTTCGATCGATTCGAGCTTGCGGTGGCGGATGTCTCGAGCCATGTCGGGGTGCAGCACCGAATACGCGCCGCCCGCGCCGCAGCACAGACCCTCGTCGTCGAGCTCGACGACATCCACGTAGCGCGCCAACACGGTGCGCACGGGGAGGTGCGCTTTTTGCACGTGCCGGAGGTGGCATGGATCCTGTACGGCGACCTTGCCGCGGGGCACCCCGGCCCCAAGCGCGGGCAGCAGGTCGATGCGCTCGGCCAGCCACTCGTGTACGTCGCGCACCCGCGCGCTGAAGGCGCGCGCCTCGGCCGTACCGAGCAGCCGGCCATAGGCCTTGAGCATCGCACCGCAGCCCGCTGAGTCGACAAGGATGGGCTGATCCCCGGGGACCGCGTCGATCACCCGTGATGCGAGCAGGCGGGCTCGCGTATCCAGGCCTGCGTGCTCGTGTAACGCGCCACAACACGGCGCCGTGTCGCCGCTGATCGCGACCCGCGCGCCGGTGAGCTCGATGACACGCTGTACCGCCGCATGCACGTCGCGCTGCCACGCATCCATGACGCACCCGGTGAACAGCACCACGTCGTTGCCTGAGGCGACCAGTCGCTTCTGGCGCAACGGAAGGCGCGCCGGCAACCCGAGACGTCCGGAGGGCACAACCCGGAACCGCTGACCTACACCGAGAGCGAGGGTCCCGGCGCGCAGCACTCGCGGGTGCTCGAGCACGCGATAGCCGAGGCGCCGCCACCACGGCTGGGTCGACCTCACCCCCGGCGGCGGCGCTTCGCTGAGCGTGATCCGCGTGGCTTCGATGAGGTGGCCGAAAGGCACGCCGGATGGGCACGCCGTTTCGCAGCCCCGGCACTGCACGCACGTGTCGATGGCGTGCAGGAAGTCGCGGTCGACTGGCGCGTCGTCGCGTTGCACCCCGCGCATTGCCGAGATGCGGCCGCGGGGTGAGAGCATCTCGATGCCGGTGACGCGATAGGTGGGACAGTGCGCGAGGCACAGTCCGCACGACACGCAGGTCGAGAGCTCGTCGTCGTCGATGCGAAGATCCATGAGTTGACCGTTCTACTCCCGGCCGAGCGGGTCGCGACCCGGGTTGAGTCGACTCGTCGGGTCGAACTCGTGACGGAGCCGTTGCTGCAGCTCGTGCGTACCGGTCGCTGGCGGCTGGGCAGGTTGCGGTTGCGACGCATGAACGATCCCCACGCCAAGCTCGGCGATGAACGGGCCGGCGTCCCCGTGGTCGGTCGGGAACCTCGCGGCGTCGGCCGGTGAGGTGGTCCATCGGTGGGCGGGAAGTTCCGGCGGGCCATCGGAGGGTCCCAACCCGAGGCGACCACACAACAGCCCCTCTGCCTCGACGTCGACGCCGTAGCCCTCGAGAAGCACCCATGTCGTGAGTCCGTCCCAGAGCACTGCCGCCGGGCGATAGAGCGAACCCAGCACCACACGGTGATCGGCGGCGCCGCCGAACCATGCCATGGTCTCGGGGAGCGGACGCGTGCGCAAGGTCGCCTGACCGAGCAGACCGAGTGTGCCGAGCGCGCCGACGTGCAGCCGACACAGGTCGAATCCGGTCACGTTTTTGACCGTGGGCCCGCCCGCTTTGATGAGCCGCCCTTCGGCCGAGACGTAGCGCGCCTCGAGCAGAACGTCGCGCATTGGGCCATGACGCAGTCTTCGGAGGCCATTGCGTCCTACAGCCAAGGCACCACCCACCGTCGCGCCCGCCGGGCCCTCGAGCACGGTGACCTGACGATGTGCCGCCAGCTCGTCATGGAGCTCAGCGATCGAGGTGCCCGCGCCGACCTGCACCGTCATCTCGGCCGGCTCGTACGAGACGATTCCCCTCGGTGCGCGCACCTCACGCGTGTCGGCGCGAGGTGCTCCGCCGACGGCCCATCTGGTGGCGCCGCCGCGCACGCAGACCGCGCCGGCATCGATCCCACCGACCTCTTCGGCGAACGACTCGAGCGCCGTACTCAGAGCCATACGCCCTCGGGCATCGTGTCGAGGTGCTGTACGTCGCCGCAGCTCGCCCCCGTGGGTAGCACCTTGCCCGGATTCATGACGTTGTCGGGGTCGAACGCGCGGCGGGCGCGGTTCTGATGATCGAGGTCGTCGGCCGAGAATTGCTGCGCCATGAACTTGCGTTTTTCGAGCCCGATGCCGTGCTCGCCCGACAGCACTCCACCCGCGGCGAGGGAGACCGCAACGATCTCGGCACCGGCTTGGTGCACGCGCTCGAGGATGCCCGGCTCGCGTGCGTCGTAGACCAGCAACGGATGCAGGTTGCCGTCACCCGCGTGGAAGACGTTCATCACGAGCAGCTGATGGCGGTCGGCGATCTCGTAGACGGCCTCGAGCACCTCGACGAGCTTCGTACGCGGGATCACCGTGTCGTGCAAGTAGTAGTTCGGCTTGATCCGGGCGATCGCGCCGAACGCGGTCTTGCGGCCTTTCCACAACAGGGCACGCTCGTCATCGTTTGCCGCCACGCGTATCGTGCGCGCATTGTTCGCCCGGCCCACACGTTCGATGATGGCCCGCTCCACCTCGACGCTACCGGCGAGCCCGTCGACCTCGACCAGCAGCACAGCAGCCGCGTCGATGGGATAGCCCGCACCGACGTATTGCTCGACCGCGCGGGTGATGGCCGCGTCCATCATCTCGATCGCCGCGGGAACCACGCCCGCCGCAATGATGCCGCTCACCGCCATGGCTGCGTCGCGCACCGTGGCGAAGTCGAGCAGCATCGTGCACAGTGCCGGCGGATTTGGGGTGAGGCGCACCGCGATCTTGGTGGCGATGCCCATGGTGCCCTCGCTTCCGACGAAGACGCCCCGCAGGTCGTACCCCGCCGGCTCGGCCGTGAGATCGCCGAGCATCGCCCGAGAACCGTCGGCCAGCACGACCTCGGCCGCGACGATGTGGGCGCTGGTGACGCCGTACGCGAGGCAGTGCGGCCCGCCCGAGTTGTTGGCGAGGTTGCCGCCGATCGAGCAGGACTGCTGGCTCGACGGATCGGGCGCGAAGTGAAAGCCGTGCGGCGTGAGCGCTCGGGTGAGGTCGAGGTTGATGACGCCGGGTTCGACCCACGCGATCCGGTTGTCGGTGTCGACGGAAAGGATGTTGTTCATCTTCGTGGTCACCACGACCACGGGCTCGTCGCACGGAACGGCACCACCAGCCAGCCCCGTCCCTGATCCGCGCGCCACGACGGCGCGTCCATGACGGCGCGCGACGCGCACGCACGCCTGTACCTCCTCGGTCGACGTGGGGAAGCACACGACGCCGGTCCGACCACCGGTGATGACCGAGGCATCTCTCGCGAAGAGGCGTCGCGCCAGATCGTTGTGGTCGACGCGATCGACCGCCAACGCCTCGATCAGTTCGGCCACGAGCGGGCTGCGAACCGACGACAAGCTGCGACGCATGCGTGCATCATGGCCCAGCAGGGCCTAGTCCGTAGCGATGGACACTGCGGCCGATAGGGTTCGGCGGATGCACGAATGGGTGTCCTTCGAGGATGACGACGGCGATACGTACGTGTTCGATATCACGTTCCTCGTCTCGAATTGGACCTGTATCTTCGGCGCCGGTTGCGAAGGCGTGCTCGACGGGCCGGCCGGCGAGCTCGTCCAGGGTTGCTGCTCCTATGGCGCCCACTTCAGCGGTGAGGACGACGTGAAACGCGTCACGAAGTACATCAAGCGGCTCGACGCCGACGACTGGCAGTTCAAGAACGAGTCGAAGCAGCTCGGTGGGCCGATCACCACCAACGAGGATGGTGACACGGTCAGCCGCCTGGTCGACGACGCGTGCATCTTCCTCAACCGCCCGGAATTTCCCGGCGGCCCCGGGTGCGCGTTGCACCGTGCTGCGCTGCGCCACGGCGAACGCCCGCTCGACTGGAAGCCCGACGTGTGTTGGCAGCTGCCGCTAAGGCTCGACGACCACACCGACGAGAACGGCTTTCACACCTTCACGCTGCGCGAGTGGAAGCGGCGGGATTGGGGCGAAGGTGGCCCTGAGTTCCATTGGTGGTGCACCGACGACGACGCGGCGTTCCGCGATCGCAAGCCGGTCTGGAAGACCTTGCGCGACGAGATCCGCGAGATGGTCGGCGACAACATGTACGACAACCTCGTGCGCTACGTGAAGGCCCGGCCGAAGCAGTCTGAGACCTTCCTCGCGCACCCTGCGGTGCGCCGCCGCTCCTGAGCCAGGTTCGGCGGTCCGGGCGTCCGGGGCCCGGAGGCCCGGAGCAACCGGTCAGTCTTCGTCGCCTGCGGGGGCGCCGTCATCGTCGAAATCGGACCAGGCCTCGTGCTCGGGCTTGTGGTCTTCGACCTGATCGGTGTTGAGACTATTGAGCAAGGCGTCGAAGTCGACGTCTTGCGAACGCTTCATGGCCCGCGCCTCTTCGAAGCGCCGGTGTCGACCCTTCTTCACGGGCAGCTCTCCCGATAGCTATAGCTTGACGGCTCGTGAAGTATAGCGGACTGCCTCAGCGGGCGACGCCATTCCGGACGGCTCATTTCCATTGCTCTCAGCCCCCTTGACGGGATTCGACGACGAGGCCACGACCGGCCTCGAAAGCCAAGGCGATCTCACCCGCGACCAGGCGTTTCACTGTCTCGCCGACCAGATCGGCCCGCCAACCCGTGGCCAGACGACTGGTGTCGTCGCCGCGGAGCAATGCGTCGATGTCGGCGCGGGTACCGAGCAGGCTGGGATCGATATCGAAATCGTTCGCCAGTTGACCGACGAACGCCGAGACCAGCGTGATCGCAGGACGCAAGTCGCGTGGGACGTCGCTCGGCGGAGCTACCACTTCGTCGGCCGGAGGGTTGACGATCGCGTCGCGGACCACCTCGAGAATGGCGTCGGCCTGTACCGCGCCGAGCTGGCGCACATCGAGGCCGCGGAGGCTCTTGAGGTCGTCGACCGTTTTCGGGCAGCGCTGGGCGATGGCGATGATGGCGAGATCGGCGAGTACGAACCGGACCGGGAGGTCGAGTTGCATGGCGCGCGCTTCGCGCCACGCGGCCACCTGGCGACCGACGGCCCGGGCGTTGCCTCGCAGCTGTCGAACCTCTTTGATGCGGCGCCAGGCGTCCTCGGGGTCGCGCTGGGGGCGACCCTTGGCCCGGAGCTCCTCGCACTCGTCCTCGGCCCACTCGCGGCGGCCGAGTGCCTCGAGCTGGGCGGTGATGAGGTCGTGGAGTTCAAGTAAGTGGGCGACGTCGGCCGCGGCATAGTCGAGCTGCTCGGCGCGGAGCGGGCGGGCCAGCCAATCGGTGAGGCGATCGCCCTTGGGGAGGCGCACCCGGAGCTCACGGTCGGCGAGGGCGGCCAGCGACGGCGTGGACAGTCCTAGGAACCCGGCCGCGAGTTGGGTGTCGAACAGCCGAGTGGGCAGGGTGTCGCAGGCCAGGTCGAGCACTTCGAGGTCCTGGGTGGCGGCGTGCATGATGGCGAGGCCATCGCCCGCGAGCACCTTGGCCAGCGGCTGGAGCGACACGGCCAGCGGATCGACGAGTGCGATGCCGCTTTGCCAGGCAATCTGTACGAGGGCCACCTTCGGGTAGTACGTGCGCTCGCGATGGAACTCGGTATCGACGGCGTAGCGCGGCTCGTCGAGGAGCTCGGCGACCAGATCGTCGAGTGCCGGGGCGGTGGTGATGATGCGGTGCTCGGCCATTGCGTGCCTGCTCAGCCGGCGTCGGCGCCGGAGATGAACGGGAAACCGGCCGCAAGCCAGGCTTTGGTGCCGCCGGCGATGTTCACTGCGTCGACCCCGTTGCTGCGGAGGAACGTGGAGGCCGTACGGCTGCGGCCGCCCGCCGCGCAGATCACGTAGACCGGGCCCTCGGTCGGGAACTTCTCGAGGTTGTCGGGCACCGTGCCGAGCGGGATCAGCAGGGCGCCGGGCACGTGGGCCTCGGTGTATTCGTCGGGTTCTCGCACATCGAAGACCCGCGCGCCCTGCTCACGCAGCACCGCCAGTTCGTCGACGTCGATTTCGGGAACGTCCACCCGGTCCTCCTGCGTGGTCAGTGCAGGTTACCGCTGCGGTACCTCGGTCTGGTCGACTTCAGGTAGTGGTCGCCCGGTCGCGGACGGTCATCTCCTGTTTCGTCGCGAGGCGACATCGCCGGGCTCGTCGAGATCGGCGAGCCAGCGAGGGTCCAGCAACGGGGCGACGGCCAAGGGATAGACCCGCAGCTGGGCAAGGACCCGCCGCGGTGCCCGCTCCCCCGCCGCGAACGCGGCCTGCAGGACTGGCAGCGTCCGCACGTGCCACGCGGCGTGATGCATGTGATGGCGATCCTCGCTCCGGGGCACCACCACGTCGAGCTCGTCGCCACCCGCCGAGCCGAACGGTGCGCACAACGCCGCGATCGCTCGCGGATCGGCGTCGGGCAGGTCGCAGCCAAGCGCAACGACGATATCGGCATCGTCGCGCATGGCCGCGAGCGCGGTGATGAGCGCCCCGAGCGGGCCTTCGCCGGGGAACTGGTCGTCGATCACGTCGAGCCCGAGGGCACGGAGCGCGGCCGAGTCGCCCCCGACCGCCCGGACTGGAGCGCAGCCTGCCGCGACGAGCGCGTCGTGCACCCGTCGGGCGAGCGCCCGGCCGTCGATCTCGAGCAGCGCCTTATCGGTGCCCATGCGCCGTGACGCACCGCCGCAGAGCACCGCGCCGGCGACGCGAAACTCAGGCGGCAGCACCGGGCAGAAGGTCGCTCGGCGGCCATGCAGGGTCGAGTTGGCGCAGGAACAGGGCGCAACGCTCGGACTCGTCGTGCTCACCGATGGCCTGCGCTTCGCGCTGCAATCCGGCCAGCGCGCGGAGGAACCCGCGGTTCTCCTCGTGGCGCCAGCGCACATAGCCCGAGCCTCGCCAACCGTTGGCGCGCAGTCGGTCGAGACCACGGTGATAGCCGACGCGGAACGCTGCGTAGCGCTCGACCGGGTCGCGACCGAGCTCGCCGAGCGCACCCCAACCCGCAAGCATGCGCGGCCATGGCGCGACCACCAAGGCGACCGCCGCGCGGCGTTCGTCGAGCGGTTTGGAGAGTGCTTCGGCGAGCGCGGTCAAGGCGGCTGACGGTTCGGGGTCGAGGACGGTCTCGGGCGGACCGGAGGTCATCAGGTTCACGGGGTGTTGATCGGACATTCCCCAGATGCTACTTGGCTGTGGTCTACGCTCCCGGCGTGCTCGGAATAGTGCTTCCCGAATGGTTCAGCCCCGACAACCTGCGCACGATCGCCATCGTTGTGGTCGTCGCAATGGCCGTCGCGTGGTTTCTTGTCATGCGTTTCGTGCAAAAGCTCATCATGAAGGCGGTGTTCACCGTGGTGCTCGCGGTGATCGCGTTCGGGGTGTGGCACGAGCGTGCCAATCTCGGCGACTGCGCGAAGACATGCGATTGCAAGGTTCTCGGCTTCGAGGTGCATATTCCCCAGGCCCAGCTGCCGCTCAACCGATGCCCCGCCGGCACCGCCTGAGCGTCAAAGCTCGACGTACAACGCAATCGGGAGCCACTCCCGCCGAATAGGCCTAAGGTCGCTGTTGTGCGGCCGAGACGATCGCTTGCGGCGACCGTCTCGGGCAGTGCCGTTGCATGTCTGGAGGGGATCCAGCTTTATGGCACGTACTCGAGGCGCAACACGTTGGTCGCTCGCGCCGCCACGCTCATGCCGGCCAACACCGCGACGAGCTCGCCGCTGTGCACATGGCCGCCTTCGCGGGCCAGCTCGAGCGCTCGATGCACCATCTCTTCGTTAGTGCCTTCTTTGTCGAGCTGGATGGGCGTGGTGCCCCACGACAAGGTGAGCTGCTCGACCGTGCGAGCGTTGTGGCTGAAGCCGAGGATGCGGGCCGCCGGGCGGAAGCGAGCCATGGATCGGATGGTGAAGCCCGAACCGGAGATGCACACGATGGTGTTGAGTCCGAGCTCGGACGCGGCGCGCCACGCCGCCATGGTCATGGCGTCGGTGACGCTGTGTGCCGACACGTCCTCGTGCGTCATGCGCAGCTTGGCGAGGCTCGCGGCCCACCCGGCGTAGTCGAACTCTTCGTCGGCGCGACGTGCGATGCGCGCCATGGTGCGGATGACGTTGACCGGATCGAGGCCCACGGCGGTCTCGCCGGAGAGCATCAGTGCCGACGAGCCGTCCCACACCGCGTTGGCGACGTCAGACGCTTCGGCGCGAGTGGGTTGGGGTGACTCGATCATGGACTCGAGCATCTGCGTCGCGGTGATGACG
>Ga0114966_10000813_pt1 | contig 29448 bp, 24 predicted proteins | sample M_130207_XF_Meta_FD_87029 | JGI IMG/M metagenome (GOLD analysis project Ga0114966, IMG submission 87029) | Freshwater microbial communities from Lake Montjoie, Canada to study carbon cycling - M_130207_XF_MetaG | ecosystem: Environmental > Aquatic > Freshwater > Lake | place: Lake Montjoie... | reverse complement strand
AATATTACACTATTTTTGTTTTTTATTAATTCTTCTAATATTTTACATCTTCTATCTGTTGCTATCAAACTAAAATTATTCTTTTCTGTTTCATGTATTTTTACATATGATTTTATATCTTCATCTTCATTGTCATCACCTTCGTTTTCTTGTGTTTTCTTTTTTTTTATAATATTTTTTTTAGAACCTGTTTCATAATTTGAAATTAATGAACTAAAATAGGAACGACATATTTCTAATTGGTCTTGTGAATCCATTAAAGTTTTTATCATATTATCTAATTCATCATTTATACCATTTTTTATAAAACTTTTTTCAATCTTTTGAATATTATCAATATCTTTACAGTCCTCTAAAATGAATACTTCTTCTAAATAATTTAAAACTTTTTCTGTTTCGTCTATAAAATCAACAAAATTATTTATTTTTTGTTTTAAATATTCCTTTATATATTCATTTCCTTCTTTAATACTGAAATTATATAATAATATCGCACTACATATAGAAGAATATAATTGGTATAGTGTTTTAGGACTAACTTTTTGTAACATAATTTGACGCATTATTTTTGATAAATCTTTTATATGAACTAACATAGTTTTTACAATATTATAATCATTTTTAGCTAACAATTTTTCTGTAATATCATATTCTGATTGTAAATAATTTTCATCAGTTACAGGATTTAAAAAATTATATATGAATTTTCGTTTACCCATTGGCGTTATACATTCATTTAACATTTTTACTACAGAAGAATATTTACCAGTATAACTTCTATCAGATTCATCTATAATATTTAATTGCTTTAATGAATGATTAGCTAATATTAGTTTATTACTTGAATTTTCTAAAGTAGGTTCCCCGATTTTATAAATTAAATTTGGATTATGTTGATAAATAAAATCTAATAAATAACAAAAACTTTGAGTAGCATAAACATTTTCATTAAATATTGACATAAAAGATTGAAAATCTAATATTTTATAAAATTTACTTAATAATTCTTTTTGATAAGTCTGTTTTTCACAATTTAAAGCTCTTTGTATATTTTGTCTTTTATCATTTAGTGAATTTGTATTTGTGAAATCAATAATATGTAATGATTTGCTTTTTATATTTATATAACTAACAATATCATCTATTTCTACTAATGATAAATTTGATATAATTATTGATTCGCTTGGATTATAAATAGAAATAAATCGTTCTAATTCATCAAATGTACAAGGGTTTTTTATATAAATTTCACTATATTCCATAATACTAGTGGTTCCTGTAAAAATATCAATGACTGAAGCACCTATATACACATTATTTCTTAGATCCTTATTTTTTTTTACATCGTTGTAACATTTCTTACTTTCAATCCAAATACAACATGTATGATTTGTAATTTTTTCAGTTTCCAATAAAAAATATGTTCCTGGAGAATAAATACCAGTTAAACTTCTCGTTGTATTAGCACATTGTTCATCTTGTTCATAAACAGCGATTGTATAACCTGAATCTTGTAATTTTTTTATATATTTATCTAATAAATGATCCTTAAAACCAGCCATGACTACTGATTCTTTACCACAACACACCTTTTTATCTACTACATTCAAGTCGCAAATTCTGGAAAAATCCATAATATTACTTGAATAAATATTATCATTTTTATCTTTTAATCCATAAACTTCAAAAAAAGCACCTACTTGCGTTAATACTATTGTTAGTTGTCCATATTCATCAATATGTTTTTTAGTTTTTTCAAAATAATCTTTGATTAAAGACATATTATTATTAATATATCTTTAAACTATCTTTAAGCTATATTTAATTTGTTTTTTTATTTTGCTTTATTACATTATAATTCGCATTCTTATTATTTAAAGTATTAAATAAAAAAACTTTGGAACTTATATAATTTTTACGTGAAATTACCGGAATAGTATAATGAAATGTTTTTAAAATAAATAAAGAATATTGAATATACCATGGAACATAATTATAATTCTTTAAATCATCTAATACAATATTTTTATTTTTATTATCATATATTGCTATTTCACATTTTACATCAATAAATTTACCACATTTTATTTTATATCCAATTATATTATTTCCATTCAATACCCAATCTACTTTATCAAAATCTTCATATTTCACATGTAAAATATTTTGGAGTTTAAAAATCGTACTATTAAAATTATCTGTAAAAATAGCAATATCAATATCACTTTGTCCATGATGATAATCAGGTCTATTAATAGAACCATAAAAATATAAATCTGATTCTAAATAATCTCCTATTTTATATAAAAAATCTTTTACTTTTTTTGGTAAATCGTTTCTAATCTTTTTCATTATTTCAATATCATTATTATTATTCATTTATATATAATTTTATAAGAATAAAAATAAATTTATTGTTTTTATTCTTTATTCAGTATTCAAAAAATTATGTAATAGAGTTTCTTTGTTAGTATTAACAACCTCTCCAGTTAACATTGCTGATTCAAATGTTTTTCTTAATATATCAGCTGGGCACGTAGTTCCTACTTTTATAATACCGTGTTGTCTTAAATATTTACGCACATCAGTTATATTCGTTTTTTTTAGTTCTTTCTGTGTATTAATAATATTCTTTCTAGTTTGTTTATCTTTTATTAATACTCCTACTTTTCTTAACTTATCAGATTTACCTAATCTAAATTTACGTTTTATTGTTTTTTTTAAATATTGTTTTGGATTTTCTTTTTCAAACTCTTCTTCGCGATTTTTAAGTATTTCATCAATATCAAGTGTAGAATCTTTTTTTTCTTCTAAATCAGATAATTCTGGTAAGATATCTACATTTGTATTTTTTTGTTTCATTTCTTTTTCTATTTTATTTAATTCTTCCATATTTTTCATTTTAAATGCTGTTTCATCATCTTGAAGTTTTTTTAATTTATTTTTAATTTGTTCCAATCTATCTTCTCTAGATATTTTAGGAATAACAGCTGATTCCAAAATGATAGGTGTAGCTCCTTGTAATAATATGTTAGGATTTTGTTTAGGAGGAGTAGGTGGTCTAATTAAATTTGGTATTTCTGGATGTTCCTCTATTTTTGTTAGTTCTTTCCATTCTCTATATGTCTTTTTCTTTCCATTTTTTAAGCAACCATAAGGTATACCATCTTCAGATTTATAATTAACAGTAAATACTTCATTAGATTGTATATTTGGTTTATAATTTTCAGATAATTCAGGCGGTAATTCTAATGAAATTCCATTTGTTGAAGGAATTATATTGGAATTATTTTTATATGTTTTATTATTTAAATATTGTTGTTGTTTTTGTTTTTTTGATAAATCAGATAAATAATTAATTGCTCCATAAAATTCATCAGAATATGAATTATTATTATTATCATCATTTTGTTTTAATTCTTTAGTTTTATGATCTTTTATTCTTTTTAATAACTTATTTTTTAGATTATTAGGAGATACTATTGGATTCAACGACGATGTCTCTTTTTTTTCTCTATTCTTTCTTGTTTTATTTCCTGATAATTTAAATAGTTCTGGATTAATTTGAATAACTTTTTTTTTATTAGACATATGATATATAATAAAAAAACAATTTTATAATTGAAACACAAATATATATCTAAACATACATACTTGACATTATTTTATTTAATTTATCCTTTTCTAAAACTCTAGATTCTTCATTTTTTAAATATATTTCCAATCCTTTATCTATATCCTTAATCGTTAATAATTTCTTTAATGATGAATCTAAACAAAAAACTCTTCTACTATGAGCTATTTTTGTTTTGGCAAATAGATTTTCAATATCTCTTCCATAAGATTTAAAATGTATTTTATTTTTTTCAAACCATTGTATGTGTATTTTAGAATTATCATCTAAACCCCAACCAGCATCTACAATTTTTTTTAAGAAAATTTTATAAAGGTCTTCTGCTGTATATTCTTCTGTTTTAAATCTCCAAGTAAATCTTGATTTTAATCCTTGATTATAGTTGAAAAAACAATTATTTAATTCATTTTCATATCCAGCTACAATTACCATTAAATTATCTTTATGATCACTTAATGCTTCACACAATGTATCTATACATTCTTTTGAAAAACTATCACGCTTTTCTTCATTTCCTAACGCATATGCTTCATCAATAAATAAAACTCCCCCTAAACATTCTTTTATAACATCTCTTGTTTTCAACGAAGTTTGTCCTACATAACCGGCAATTAAATCTGATCTCGTTACTTTTTTAAATATTCCTTTTGTTAAAATACCCATTTTTGAAAAAATAGAGCCAATTATTTTTGCTACTTCAGTTTTTCCAGTTCCTGGAGGTCCATAAATAACAGTATGCATAAAATCATTTCCTTTGTCTTGTATTGTATGTAAATTTTGTATATAAAATACTATTTGATCAATGATATTTTCTTTAAGACATTTCATACCTATCATATTATTTAATTGAATAAGAGGTTCTTTTATTTTATGTAATATGTCCATATTAATATTATATTCAGTTTCTTTATCATCTGGATATTTATTAATTAAATCAATTAAATCATTTAAATTATTTATTTCAACTTCTATATGTACTTGATTTTTCTTATAACAAGCAGATGGATTAGAAACAATATTTATATTCTTTATATATTCATTTTCAAAATATTCATTTTCAAAATATTCATTTGGATCGTGTCTTTTTTCAATTGATTCTATTAGCGTATCTATTACATTTTTACCTATAAAATTTTTATTTGAATAATTTGAATCATGAAAATTTTTATCTACATTTTTTATAAAATTTTTAATATTAGTTTTTTCCGAAAAATCTGAATTATCTGGATATTTAATTGTTTTTTTTAATTTGTTTTTGTAATTTTTTTTATCCAATTCAATCAAAAAATTATTATAATTATTAATGTCTGTATGAGTTCTAACAAATATTTTTTTTTTATTTCTTTTATTTAACATATTGTGTATAATTGTAATTATACATAATATTTATATCATTTTTGATTGTTTTACATATTCTTATCAATAACAACTTTAGAAATTAATCTTGAAATATTATTATTAAATATCAGACTATTTATCGTAATAAAACATATATAAAAAAAAAGTTGATATAATTCTTTATTCTTCTTGCTCAATCCATTGTTCTTCTAGACTTTCCCATGTAGGCATCATGAAATCATTTAGCTCACTATTAATTTGTTTTTGTATTTCTAATAATTCTTCTTTATTAGATGGAATATCAAATGATTCATCTATTTCTACTGTTTTTGAATATATAAATCTTCCAAAAAACTCACATCCTAATTCATAATAAAAAGCACTTATTTCTATTGAATAATTTTTATTCATTAAAGAATATAAATTTAGAGGAGGACTCCATGCGGTATCAAAATAAACATCAATTGTTAGTTTATTTTCATCTTGGTTACCAATTTCTATATCTATGGGAGGACATTTTGTGGACCATACATTTATTCCCAGGTCATCCAAATCTAAAGGAGCAAACGTTTGAAACCAATTATCGTCTATTATAGATTGTAACAATTTATCATAAATTTCTTTAGAAGGACATACAAAAGTAGCAGAATTAAAACACCAATTTGGCATTTATTATATATACATTATTTATATTTATATTGTTTTCATACACTTACTTAGAATTAATAATAATAATATTGAAAACAATTTAAAAAAAAATTGATATATATAATAACTCCTACGATGAAAATAATAGACAAGTTGAATAATATAATGAATAACGTATCTAATAAAATGGATTTAAATGAGGAATCTTTTGATATTAAAAACAATCCATATATTGAAGATCCTTGGACTATTATTGAATCATATTTTGGAGATCAACATTTAGAAAGATTAGTAAGACATCAATTAGAATCCTATAATAATTTTGTCGGATATCAAATAATAAAAACGATTGAAATGTTTAATCCTGTAATAATTAAATCTGAAAATGATTATGACGCAAAAACAGGCAAATATTCCTTAGAAATGTTTATTACTTTTGAAAATTTTCATATTTATCGTCCACAAATTCATGAAAATAATGGTGCTATTAAATTAATGTTTCCACAAGAGGCGCGTTTAAGAAACTTCACTTATGCTTCTTCAATGACTATTGATATTAATATTAAATATGTTATTAGAGATGGAGTAAATCTTGAAAATGTTAAAACTCTATACAAAAGTATTCCTAAAATTCATATCGGCAAATTACCAATCATGTTAAAATCTAATATTTGTGTTCTTAATCAATATAAATATGTTGATACCAAACACACTGGCGAATGTAAATATGATGCTGGTGGTTATTTTATTATAAATGGTTCCGAAAAAACTGTATTAGGACAAGAGAGGGCTGCTGAAAATCGTGTTTATTGTTTCAATATTTCTAAAAATGATACAAAATATTCATGGAAAGCAGAAATCAAATCTGTTCCTGATTTTAAATGTATATCTCCAAAACAAATAAATATGATGATTAGTTCCAAGAATAATGGATTTGGATTCCCTATTTGTTTACAAATTCCTAGAATTAAACAACCTATTCCATTATTTATAGTATTCCGGGCTTTAGGTGTTGTATCAGATAAAGAAATTTGTGAATATATATTATTAAATATTTCATCAGACAAAAATAAACAAATGCTTGAAAATTTACAAGCTTCCATTATTGAGGCCAATAAATATATTACATATGATGATGCTATTAAATATATAACAAATTATGTTAGTTATACACCAATAAATATGGACAAGGAAACAGGTGCTTTAAAGAAACACCAATTTACACTTGAAGTTTTACAGAATGATTTATTCCCTCATTGTCAAAATGTTCAACAAAAGATCTATTTATTGGGATATATGGCAAATAAATTAAGCAGAGCCAGTTTTGAATGGATTCCTGGTGATGATAGAGATTCATATATAAATAAACGTATTGATTTGACTGGAACCTCATTGAATAACTTGTTCCGTAATTATTTTAATAAACTTGTAAAGGATATGGAAAAACAAGTTATAAAAGAAATAAATAATGGTAGTTGGAGATCTAAAGAAGATTATTTGAACATTATAAATTTAACTAATATTTACAAAATTATTAAATCAACTACAATTGAAAATGGTTTTAAACGTGCGTTAGCTACAGGTGATTTTGGTATTAAACACACTAATTCTAATAAAGTTGGTGTAGCACAAGTTTTGAATCGTTTAACATATGTTGCTAGTTTAAGTCATTTACGTAGAGTTTCTACACCTACAGATAAAAGTGGTAAATTAGTTCCCCCACGTAAATTACATAATACATCTTGGGGATTCTTATGCCCAGCAGAGACTCCTGAAGGTCAAAGCGTTGGAATTGTAAAAAACATGAGCTATATGACTCACATTACAATTCATTCAAATAGCAATTCTTTATATGAATATGTGGAACCATATATTATCAGTTTAGATAAATTAAAACCAAGTGAATTACATGATAAGGTAAAGGTATTTATAAATGGTGCCTGGATTGGTATTTCAGAGGATGCCTATAATTTATATACAATGCTTAAAGAAATGAAGTACAAAGGTATTATTAATATTTATACATCAATCATATTTGATTATAAGTTACAAGAAATTAGACTATGTAATGATAGTGGACGAGTTACTAGACCAGTTTTACGTTTAAAAGATAATAATATTCTTATCACGAAAAAAATAATAGATGATTTAAAAAAACAAAATATGTCTTGGAATGATTTGTTAACTAATTGTAAAAATAATGAATCAGTAATTGAATATATAGATGCTGAAGAACAAAATTTTAGTTTGATTGCTAGCAAACCAAATGATATTATTGAATCCAAAGGAAATAATATTTATAAATATACTCATTGTGAAATTCATCCATCTACTATATTTGGAGTTGTTGCGTCATGTATTCCATTTCCTGATCATAATCAATCGCCAAGAAATACATATCAATCAGCTCAACAAAAACAAGCAATGGGTGTTTATGCTACTAATTATAGTGAACGAATGGATAAAACATCTTATGTAATGACATATCCAACAAGACCATTGGTAGATACACGTATAATGAATATGATTAAACTTAATGAAATTCCTTCTGGATGTAATATAAATGTGGCAATTATGACACATACTGGATATAATCAAGAAGATTCTGTATTAATTAATAAAGGTTCTATTGATAGGGGATTATTTCAAATAACAATTTATCATACAGAAAAAGATGAAGATAAACAAAAAATAAATGGAGATGAAGAAATTAGATGTAAACCAGACCCATCCAAAACAAAAGGTATGAAATTTGGTAATTATAACAAAGTCAATTCAAAAGGCTTAGTTTCCGAAAATACATTAGTTGAAAATCGTGATATTATTATAGCAAAGGTTACGCCAATCAAAGAAAACAGAAATGATCATACAAAAGTTATTAAATATGAAGATGGTAGTAAACAATATAGAACTGTTGAAGAAACATATATTGATAAAAATTATGTAGATAGAAATGGCGATGGTTATAGTTTTGCTAAAGTTAGATTACGTTCTTTAAGAAAACCTGTGATTGGTGATAAATTCTCTTCTCGGCATGGTCAGAAAGGAACTGTTGGGAACATCATACCAGAAGAAGATATGCCTTTTACAAAAGATGGAACAAGACCAGATATAATTATTAATCCACATGCTATTCCATCCCGTATGACAATTGGACAATTAAAAGAAACATTATTAGGAAAAGTTTTAGTTGAATTAGGATTATTTGGAGATGGTACCAGTTTTGGTAATATAGATATTAATACATTATCGGAAAAATTATTAGAACTTGGTTATGAAGCACATGGTAATGAATTATTATATAATGGATTGAATGGCGAACAAATAGAATGTAATGTATTTATGGGTCCTGTATTTTACCAACGTCTAAAACATATGGTTAATGATAAACAACATAGTAGAGCAATTGGACCTATGGTTAATTTAACAAGACAACCTGCTGAAGGAAGATCTAGAGATGGAGGATTAAGATTTGGAGAAATGGAAAAGGATGCCATGGTATCTCATGGTGCTTCAAGATTTACTAGAGGAAGAATGTATGATGCGTCAGATAAATATTCAGTATTTGTATGTAAAAAGTGTGGTCTTATTGCTTCATATAATGATAAATTACATATTCATTGTTGTAGAACATGTGATAATCGTGTAGATTTCTCATATGTTGAAATTCCATATGCTTGTAAATTATTATTCCAGGAATTAACAACTATGAATGTGGTACCAAGAATTGTAACTGAACATTAAAAGTTATATTATTAATTATTTTATATAATATTATATTTTTTTATATAATATTATATTTTTTTTCTTTAACAATTATCAATCCAATCAGAAATTTTTTTGTAATCACTTGAATGTTCAGTTTCACATACTTTAATTTCAAAATTATATGAAGAAACATTGCCAATACCAATTACAGGACTATTCCAATTTGACCCATCAAATTTGTTACTCATAACATTAATATAATATTTATTTGGCATTATAACTATTGTTTGTATATAATTTATATTTATTATTAAATTTTTTAATTTTATAAATTTTGACATTATAATTATTATTCAAGTAAATTTTAAGTTGGTTATAAATATTATATTGGGCGAAATGAGAAAAGGTGTAAAATAATTGTTAGAAGATATTTTTTTAAATACTTGAATTATTTTTTTCATAATATTTTTTGTAATTACATTTGTAATGATTTGAGAATATATCATATGCAATACTAAATTTTCCATGCATAGATTCATAACTAGTCTTATCCAAAAAATCAACTATTGATTTATCTTGTTTTAATGTAGCATACATGGTATTATATGTAATTTTATCACCTAATATATTCATTAATGCTTCAAATGGATAAAATAAATAAAATGTATTTTTATCATGATATGTACTCAAATAACTTCTATATGCTTTTACAAATAATTTTGTTTTAAATTTTGATATTGGTAACGCATGAGTAATAATTGTTGATGTCATAGGACCAAATTTTACTCTGGCTACTGTAGTATGAGGTAATATATATTCATTTTCAACAATAATATTAACAAATTTATATAATTTATTTACTAATGAATTTTCACCGGCAATATATTCATAAATAATTTTATAATGAAAATCATTATCATTCATTTTTATAACTTTTGAATTTTTTATAGGATTAGGATTCTTTTTATTTCCAAATGTATGAACAAAACCAATATGACAAATATCCAGACTATTTATACTAACAAATTTAGCATAATGTTCAAAATCTTCTGATATATAAATAACACGTTGTTCTTTATCAAAAAACTCTGGTTCAATAAATATTTTTGATTCATTTATTTTATTTTTATTTTCGTCATTCATAGGAATTGTATTAAAATAAACAATATCACCTTTTTCAACTACTTTAAAACAATCAATATTATGGCTATTTGATTCCATGTGATTTATCTTTGGTATTTCAACTAACTCACCATTCGTTCCATTAAATTTATAACCATGATATGGGCATGTAATAATATTTTTACAGGTTTCACCTAGAAAAAAAGATGAACCTTGATGACTACAAGCATCGCGTATTCCATAATAGATGTTTTTATCTTTCCATACAACATAATTAGTATCTCTAATAACAACTTTTTTTGGACGAATTCCAAAGTCTTTTGAAAATCCAATAGGATACCATGTTAAAAAACCATGTTCATTTGGACCTTCTAATCTTGGAAAAATATCAAAATGAAAAAAATTTTTTTCATCAAATTTTAGATTGGAAACTGTTTGATTATTTTCAAAAGAAAAATCAGACTCTGTCATTGAATGTAATCTTAATGAATGTATTTTTTTTACTTTATTATTAATTTTATTATTAATTTTATTATTAATTTTATTATTATATAAATTAAAACATCTAATATTATTTAATCCTAAAAGCAAAAAAATTACGCCAATAACTAACATTATTATAATTTATATATATAATTTTTATATTGTTTCATATAAAATTAATAAATAATTAATAAATAATTAATAAAAAATTAATAAATTATTTATTAAATATTTAAGATAATTCAGGATTCGTAATAGAATTATAATCGGGTTCATTATTTACCCAATTCCCTTCTTGAGAATCAATTATGTCTCCATTTTCATTATATTCTGTAAGTTTACCCCAACCATTCATCATGGCATTTTCAATTTTGCCCTCATAAACTACATTATCTGGCCATGACATTTTACCATTACCATTCAGTTGACCATCTAACCATTCCCCTTCATAAATAGTTCCATCGTCAAAGCTTAAAATTCCATTACCATTTTTTTTATTATTTAACCACTCTCCTTCATATAGATCACCATTAGGATAGTAATATTTACCTTGACCATTTTTTTCACCATTTATCCAATCACCATCATAAATTGAACCATCATCATTTACTAATCTACCTTTTCCATGTTTTAAATCATTTTCCCAGAAACCATCATATTTTGCTCCATTATAATAAGTTAATTTTCCTTTTCCATGTTTTTTTCCATTTTCCCATAGACCTTTATAAATTGAACCATTATTATAAACCATTATTCCTTCTCCACTAGGAATTCCATCATGTACTTGTCCTGTATATGTTCCATATTGAAAATGAATTGTTTCATTATCATGCGTTCCTCCTAAAAATTTTTTTATTGTTCTTTTTTTCTTAGTTCTTTGTAATTTTTTTTTATTTAAATTTCTTCTTTTAGTTTTTTTAACCATTTATTTAATAATATATATCTATATTATTTTATAAAAAATATATTTAATCTATTAATGATGGATTCGCTATTGAATTACTGCTTGGTAGATTATTTTCATATAATCCTTCATATATTTTTACAATATTTCCATCTTGATCTTTTTGTACAAATTTACCAAATCCTTGTCTCATATCATTTTGAAATTCACCGTCAAAAATATCACCATTTACAAAATTCATTACACCTTTTCCTTCTTTAATTCCATTTTCCCAATCTCCTTCATATGTATTTCCATTTGGATATATCATTTTTCCTTTTCCTTTCAATTGTCCATTTACAAAATCTCCGTCATATATATGTCCACTTTGATATGTCATAATTCCTCTTCCATTTATAGTTCCATTGTTTATATCTCCTTCATATTTTTTACCATCTGAAAAAATCATGATACCTTCACCTGTCATTTGTCCATTTACCCAATCACCTTCATAAATATCACCATTTGAATATATCATTTTTCCATTTCCATTTATTTTTCCATTTAAAAAATTTCCTTCATAAATTCTACCATCGTTAAATTTCATTATTCCTTTGCCATTTGTTAGTCCATTTACAAAAGTTCCTTCAAAAATATTATTATTTTTAAATATCATTTTTCCATTGCCTGTTATTTCTCCATTTACCCAGTCACCATCATACTTAGAACCATCATCAAAATTTGCTGTTCCATAACCATTTGGTAAATTATTTTCATCAATATCGCCAATATATAACATATTCTTATATTTAATGACACCTTTATATTTATCAGAACCACCATAATTCTTAAAAATTTTTATTGTCTTGCCCTTATTGATATATTTTCTTTTTTTTAAAGATTTTTTTTTTAAAGAATTTCTTTTTGTAAAAGATTTTTGTTTCATTTATATTATTAAAATATTAAAATATAAAAATATAACTATTATATAGGTAATATATTAATTATACCAATTATTGGAATAAAAAAAATGTTTACAAAAGATTTATAATATATTTTTATTTATTTAATCTAATTATTTTATAATTTACTAGATATTTGATTTTTATATTTTTTCATAGCTTCATTAATTTTGTTCATTTCTTCATAAAGGTATTTATTATCATTACTCATAATATTTAATCCAATTTTTTCTTTAACTTCATTATAGTTATTAACCAGGTATTGTATAGTTTTTTTTATATCTTTTAACCTAAATTCAGTATGATTAGTAAACGCACGCCAAACATAAAAATTTTTATCTCGGCTTTCGTAATCTATATATGTATATTCATAATTTTCAAATATTTTTTTAAAAGTTAAGAAATCTGTTTCTATGTTTTCGTACAATTCGCTAATATAAAAACAGAAATTTTTTGTTCTAAAATTAGGTATAGAATTTGTTGATACATTAGTAGTATTATTCATTTTATCAATAATTATAATAATTTTTTAAAAAGTATTTTCAATTTTTTTTTGCGATTTTAAATGATTTTTTTTTTCGGATAATTAAGTATAAAATGTTGTTAAATTTAACATTATTATTTTTGTTATATATTAATAATTCTATAGGGTTCCAAATACTATCAAATAAAAATATTCATAATAATGCCTTAAGGAATAATTATAATAGTAAAATTAAAATAACAATGATAGGTGATAATGATTATATCAACGATTTAAATTTACTACAAAATTCAAAATATTATTTTACAAAAGAAAATTATAATGATATAATGGATGAACTTTTACACAATAAAATATCAAAAATTTATATTGACAATAAATTAAATCAAATAGTTACAGTAGATAATTTACCTAAAGATGATATAATTTATAATCATTATCATTTAGCAGATATTAATCCAATAGTTATTCCTAATCTAATTGAAAAATCAAATGACCATTTGGTTTCAACTTATTTTGTAAATTTTACACCACAAAGTATAGTAAATATACAAAATTTAGCTGGAGAATTTTTAACTCTAGTTTCTTATGCTTTACCTATTTACGCATTTTTATCCATTTTATCTATTCTATATAGATCAAATTCTAATAAGGGTTTCCCAACGTCTAATTGGAAACAAGGAAATAATGGTTTTAATTTTCCTAATTTAAAAAAAAAAGAACCAGAATTTGTTAAACCAAATGTAAGTATTAGTAGTTGGGCAGGGAGTCCTGAGGTTATTGAAGAATGTAAAGAAATTATTTCGTATATTGAAAACAAGGAAAAATACAAAGAAATTGGTGCTGAAATGCCTAGAGGAATATTACTTGAAGGCCCCCCTGGGACTGGTAAGACATTACTTGCGAAAGCGATCGCTTCAGAAACTAATTCAACTTTTATTTCAATATCCGGTTCCGAATTTGTTGAATTATTTGTTGGGATGGGAGCCTCAAGAGTGCGTGATTTATTTGAAAACGCTAGACAAAATAGGCCATGTATTATATTTATTGATGAAATTGATGCGGTCGGTAGACAACGTGGTGCTGGAATAAATATGGCAAACGATGAAAGAGAACAAACTTTAAATCAAATGTTATACGAAATGGATGGTTTTAATAATAATGAGGATATAGTAGTTATGGCAGCTACTAATAGAAAGGATGTTTTAGATAAGGCATTATTGAGACCAGGACGTTTTGATAGAATAATAAAAGTTCCTTTACCAGATAAAGAATCTAGACAACAAATTCTAGAAGTCTATTTGAATAAAAAAAAGACTGAAAACTCAATGGATATATCCGCAATAGCTGAATTAACCGATGGTTTTTCTGGGGCGGAATTAAAAAATTTAATAAATGAAGCTGCTATAATGTCTGCTAGAAATAATGAAACTATTATTAAAGAAAAATATATTTTTGATTCTTTTGAAAAATCATTAGTAGGATTAATAAAGAAAGAATCTAATTCTACAACTCTTTCTGTTAATAAATTGAGAGTTTCAATCCATGAAGCTGGACATGCTCTATTAGCTTTGAAATTTAAGGAATATTTTGATTTTCAAAAAGTTTCAATTCAATCTACTTATAATGGAGCCGGTGGATATACTATTTTTTCTGAAAAACCACAAATAAGAGAAGGTGGTTTATATACAAAGGATATGTTAAAAAAGAGATTAATTATAAGTATGGGTGGTAAGGCAGCTGAAAGTATTTATTATGGAAATGAACATGTTTCCATGGGAGCCATTCAAGATTTAAAAACAGCAAATAATTTAGCTAAACGGATGGTAGGTAATTTTGGAATGGGTAATAAATTAGAAGTATTTTATAATGAAGATATTAACGATGAATCAAATCCATTTTTAGGAAGAAGTTTGGCAATGGGTGATAAATATTCAGAATATACTAGATTTATAATGGATAAAGAAGCATTAGATTTAGTAAAAGAGGCATATATTGAAGCAAAAACAATTTTGAGTAATTATCATGATAAATTATTAGAAATGTCAGATATGTTACAGGAGAAAAAGATTCTTTATAATAAAGATATTACGGGCGTTTTTTTTAATTCGTTATAAAAAATGATTATAATTATAAATTTTTTACATCGTTATTATAACGAAGTAAAAAAATGATATTTGCGGATATTTCTAATTTTTCAAATGTTAATGATTATTTACCAATTTTAAATGGTTGTCTAAATGCGGATCTAATTATAATATTTTTAGTTTTCCATAAAATTTTTAATTCATTTTATTTGAAAAAATGGTATATAACATTTAAATTATCTGCTTTATCAGCTGATATTTTAATCTCAATCATTGGAATAATTATTACTAGATTTTTTTACAAATATATATTTATTCATTTTAATATTTGGAAATTTACTGGCCTAGCAGTAAGTATTCAAATAATTTATGATGTACTTTTCTATTTATTTGTTACATCAGTTCCAAGTGGCTATAATTTTATGATAGATTTCTTCAAATTATATGCTAAAAAAGTAGAGGCTGGCGCAATTTTTGGGGATAGTCTTATGATGATTATTGCGTGCTTATTAAGTTCTCATTTTGCTACATTAGGAAAAAATACAAATATTATTTATTTAATTATTTCTTTATATTTTTTACCTTATATGATTAATTATCAAAAAAATTAAATAATGATTTTTTAATGTATCATTTTTTTTATTTTAGAAACTATAAAAGTTGTTAATGCGAATAAAACACCTCCCCATAGAGTGTCCATTATTACAGTTATCCATGACCATTTTGTAAAAAGTGCTAAATTAGTTGTTTCGTAAACAGCATAAATTACTAAACCAAATAAGAACGCATCTTTTATACTACGATTTGATTTAATAATAAAATAATTAAGACCCGTTATTAAGAATATATAACAAATTATTGCTCCTAATAAATTTACTTTCAAAGGCGACCCTTGTACAAGTTGAACTTGTTTTTCAAAATATCCTTTCATAAAAGCTAAATAAATGTAATCTAGTAACACGAATATTATGGCGCTTATAAGAAAAGCAAAATCAAACATTATAAATTATAATGATAAAAAATATTTCTGTTATAAAGTTCAAAACATTTAAGAAATATAATTATTTTTTTATTATTGTATTATATAAATGACTAGTGTTGGAGTAGGTTTTTCACCATCAGCAACAGGAACTTCAGGATTTACAACAGGAGGTATAGGGTTTGGGAATTTAATTCCAGGTATTGGACGTCCTATATATGTAAAAAATAACTCTAACAATCGTATAGAAATAGGGGGTGGTATAAAAGGTCGTATGCCCCAACCAATTGTTGATCATGATAATACAGATCAATTTGCTAGAACAAGATTTACATTAAGAGATGCTTGGAATACAACAAGTTATTCTGGAAGTTCATATAAAAATAAAATTATTTCTTCTTTTAGAGCAGTTAATAACGCAGGTGATTTATTATGTAGACAAAATTATTCAGTAGGTGGATCTTGTCAAACACCGCAAAGTAGACCAGGCCAACATGGTTTAAGACAACGTTTTGGGGCTAGTAATAATGTTGCTCCATCTGTTGTTTGGTCATCACTTCAAATAAACCCATCGGTACCTCCATCTACATGTAATGTAAAATATGTATATGATTGTTCAGATTTTACTCGTTATTCAAAGAATAAAGCTATTAATCAAAATTATAATGATTTATCATTTGGTGGTAATCAAAATAGTGGTTCTCAAGTTGCTTGGCGTGCTTCAAGAAGATATTAAATAATTGATAAAAATATTATATATATAATTTTTATAATATTTATAATATTTATAATTATAAGCTTGTTAGTTTATATAATAAAGATAATTAGAATAACTGTTATAATAAAAATAATTTTATAAATAAATATATCTTTATATAGTATATTAATGACAACTGCTACCCCATATGGAATTACAACATCAATTGGTTCTCAAACTTTTGCTGGGTATGTGAATGCGCCAATAGCTGGACCATTAGATTCAAGTCAATATCCTAGCACTATTCCTTACCATAGTTATGGCATTTTAACAGGAAAAAGACCCAATCCTCCACAATTTTTTCCTGGACAAGAACCAATTTATTCTGAAATGGGCTCTAATGCTAGAGCACAGTATTTAAGAGCAACAGCATTAAGTCCTGCTCAAAAAGCACGGCAAGATGCTTTAGGGAAATTATCAACGCCTACAACTAAAGTTTCTTATTCATCCCAAAGACAATATGCTGTAAGTTCTCACATGAATTATATCCAACCTATACCATCCTCAATGCGAACAAGTATTATAAAAAGCACATCAATTGGTCAGTCAGCCTATAAAGTTGGGCTACCATTATCAGATCCAATAGGTTCTAAAAGTTATGATACTAGTTTTAGAAGAACAGCATTACAAAGAGCGCGTTCTGGAGGTTGTACAGCTCCTAAAAAGAAAGGATCAATATATAACTATAATTTAACACAACCAGGAATTTGCGCATGGGGAGCACTACCAAGACAAAATTATTAATAATAAAAAATAAGCAAAAATGAGAAAAATAATTATTCTTATTTATGTATAATATGGGAAAGTTTACAGGATATGAAAAAACTGGATTTAATACTACAGGTAATAATCAATCTTCTATTAGTAATTATAATTCAGGAAGAAGTTTATATGCTGTAGGTTTAGGTAGAACAAGAAACACAATTGGTTCTATTACTAGAAAATTTAATTATTGTAATTTGACTGCCCCTGATTTAAATTTTGCTTTCAGATGTACTTTTGATTATCCAACCATTAAGCCAGATGTTATTCCTAAAGATGATAATTATATTACAATTGTTTGTAAAAATGGAAATATAATAGGTTCATCTGATAGTGGTGAAAATTTTAACCCAAAACTAATAACACCTTTAAATTCAAGTTTATTTCAAGTTTCTATGTCTGATACAGGAAGATATCAATTGGTCTCATCTGATTATGATCCTGATTTCAATAATAGTTTATTCATTTCAAACGATTTTGGGGAAACATTTGTTCAAACTCATATTGATCCAACTCTAACTAATTTAGAATTTATTTCTATAACAGTATCAGGAACAGGAAGATATCAATTGGTGGCAGTTAATAGTATTGATTTTGGCCAATTTTGTTTATTTTCAAAAGATTTTGGCCAAACATTTGAACAGTCTACTACCTCTTTAGAACCTAATAGGATTAGAGGTGTTAGTATGAATAATCTTGGAACTGTACAAATTGTATTATGTATTAAAGAAGATAATTATACGTCTTTACTTTATATATCTACTGATTATGGTAAAAATTGGAATGAATTAAATAATTCTACAATTGGAAATAGGTCTAATCCTGTAAACTTATTTAGTATAAATTTATCAGATGATGGAAAATATATAACAGCTGGAGAGAGACGACCCTTGAACAGTGATCCTACTACTATATATTATGGAACTCTTGATAATAACTTAAATTTTAGTGGTTGGACACTTAGTAGTATTCCCGAATCTTCTACTAGAGCTATATTTAATGTTGTAAGTGATTTTTATGGCAGAAGACAAATTGCGATAGGAGGTTATTCATGGAGACAAAGATTATATAAATCCTATGTGTATATTTCGGATGATTATGGAAAAATATGGAATCCTGCTAATATTCCAGACAGTGACAAGTTATATTGGCTATCTTGTAGTATTTCAAAAGACGGTTTAAAATTGGTTGCGTTGGCTTGTGATAAGATTAAAAGATTAAGACCATATGATATTCCTGATGTAACGGGAAATTTTTATTATTATTATTCGTTTGATAATGGAAAAACTTGGAGTTTAAAACAGTTATCATCTAGTTTTCCTGGAGTTGGTATTTATATCAATTAAAAAAATCTACTTTTAATAAAAGTTTCAAAAAATTTATTTTTTATAAATAATATATATATATTATGTATAATTATAGTTATGCTAACTCTTATGGTAACCTTGGTACCTATGGAAGGAATAGTGTTTCAGTAGGTTTAGGTAGAATGAGGAGTTCACCTGGGTCAATTACAAGATCATTTAATTATTGTAATTTAGCATCTCGTAATTTGAATGTAGCTTTTGCTTGTACGTTTGGTTTGCCAAGAAATAGTGGTTCCAAAGAATCATTAACAATTGATTCTAATACTAAGACTGATAAAGTAAACCCAATGTCATTAGGAGGTTTACAGTATGATGATTGTCCAAATTTACCAAAAGATAGTCCATATCAAAGATGTAGTCCATGGCCTCATTTTGGAGGAACTGATAACACAAATTCAAGATATTCAACAATTATTGGTTCCCAAAGAGGAAATATTGAAAGTTTATTTAACACAGAAAATAATCATGTAACTATATCTTCTTCTTCGGTAGCAGCTGATGATACATTTTATAATTGTTTCAATATAATGGAATTAATTAATGATAACCTTATAGCAAACAAAGGTTACATTAAAGCATTTAATATTGAAGGGAAAGAAAAATGGAAATTTCCTTTAAATGATAATGATACGTTTATAAGATCCGCACCTACAATTGGTCCTAATAATATTATTTATTTTGGCACTGCTTTAGGTTATATTTATGCTTTAAATCCCGATGGAACATTAAATTGGAAAAAACAATATTTTGAAAATATTATAGAAAATAATAACCCCATTCCCTTATCAATATATGGATCTCTGGTAATTGGTAAGGATGGTAATATTTATTTTGGTGGATCCGCTAGTTATACAACTTCAAATATAAATTATGGTATTGCTGTTTTATTATCGGTAAATAAAAATGATGGGTCAATTAACTTTAAATATAGACCAGATTTTGAAAATATAGAATGTGTGCCCTATATTAGAAAAGATGTAGCAATTGATAAATATGATAATATTTATTTTTGTTATGAATATACAAAAACTCCTCCCAATAAAATTAAATCTTTTTTAATATCATTAACTAATAAAGGTAAACTTCATTTGAAATACCCTTTAGATGATACTTCAACAATGATTACATATCCAATTTTAAATAAAGATAATTCTTTAGTATTTATTACATCTTATTCATTTAATCCTTCAACATTAAATATAATCTATTTTATAACAGCTATTGAAACCTTGAATGGTAAGAAAAATGATTCTAATTCATTATTTTTACCAATTTCAACTAAAAGTGAAAATGTAGAAGTTCAAGAAGGAACATTATCAATAGATCCAAATGATTATTTATATTTATTAATTAGAAATGAAATATACAAATTTAAAAAAAAACAGATTTATGGACATTTTAATGCTAATTTATTGAATAACCAGGTGTCAGTTTCTAATTTAATATATCCATCAACTAATCCATTAATTGGAAGAGATGGGACAATATATTTTGTTGCTACACTACAAAATGAAAATGTTTATACAAATTATATTTCTATAAATTATAATTCATATATGATAGCGATAACATCAGATTGTAAATTAAAATGGGTAAAAAAATTTCCATCATCATATCCTAATGATGAATTAGAAAATATAGAAGTAGAAACAAGTCCAACTATATTAAGAGATGGTAGTATTTTAATTCAAACTACAAATTCAAATTCAAATACAAATACAAATACAAATTATAAAGATAAAATGAATTCAAGCTTTTACAAATTTAATTAAATAATTATATAATTATAAATAAATTACAATTTTTATAAGAATAATATATATAAATGAACAAGTATTTGGTAGAATTTTTAGGAACATTATTTTTAGTTTTTGTAATTTTTGCTACAGGTAATTATTTAGCAATTGGTGCCGCTTTAGCAATTGGTGTGTTATTAGGTGGGGCAATCAGTGGAGGCGCGTTCAATCCCGCTGTAGCAGTTGCTTTAATGTATGCTGGTAAAATTCCTCGTTCTGATTTAATTCCATATATTATATCTCAATTAGCAGGTGCTTTAGCAGGTTTTGAATTGTATAAAATGATTGTTAATAGTAAATAAACAGATTTTTTAATATAATATTATTTCTTATATAATATTATATGACAAAACATAGACAAACTAGAAAAAGAAATCAAAAAGGTGGTGCTTGGTATAATCCATTATCATGGGGACAAAATCAAGATCTAAATGCTCCCAAAAAATCTTGGAGTGAATGGTTTTCCGGTACTAGTAATAATGTTATTCAAGGTGCTGATAATGCGGTTGGTTCAGCAGCCAATTTTATTTCAACTGGAGCTCAAAATACTTTCAGTAGAGCTTCTAATTTGTTTTCTTCATCATCTAATCCTTCGTCAACAAGTTCTTCAATATCAACTTCTTCACAACCGATTGGTCAAACTGAATCCACAGATACTCAAATAACATCTTCACAATCTACTAATTCAACTCCTCCAGTTTCAGAGTTTTCTAATTCTAATACATCGGTTAATCCCTCAGTTGGTGGAAAAAGAAAAAGAAAAATAACTAGAAGAATGAAGGGTGGTTATAAAGAAAATTTAGCATATTATGCTGCTCCAGTACATGGTTTAAATGTAGCAGTTCCAACCTATTGGATATCCGCAAAAACAAATCCGCCATTAAGTGGAGGATCAAAGCGTCGCTTAAAAAAACGAATTTCACGTCATAAAAGTTCACGTCATAAAAGTTCACGTCATAAAAGTTCACGTCATAAAAGTTCACGTCATAAAAGTTCACGTCACAAAAAATAAAATGCTTAAATAATTTTATTACGATGAATGATAATAAAATAATTTTTTACATTTTTGGTAGCATCCCATTTTTAACCATAATTTTATATAAAATATATGTAGCTAATAATCCTAATGAAGCAAAATATAATTTACTTAGATTATCATGTTGAGATTTATTAACAGTTAAATTACTAAATGTTTCGCGACATTGATCATTAGTTATAGGGTTAGTTTTATCGGGAAAAATACAAGGGTCCATATTTTGAATATCAAATAAGGTTACAAAATGACTTTCAGTAGATTTATTATTATGAATATCAATAGTTTCCATTGTAATTTCTTGACAATCTGGTTTTGAACCAGCTAAAAAAGCTTGAAACATTTCCATAGGATTAAAAGCATTTAAATTACTTATAGTTCCTGGAATTAAACCTTTGAAATCTGTAAAATTAACACCTAATCCATTAGATATAAATGGAATATTACCTGCTGGAACATTATTAATATAAACATATCTATCTACATCTTGTCCAGTTGTTTTATCAGTACATTTTCCTCCAGTCTGGAGGAAAAACTTATTACCTAAAGGTTGTCCAGTGGTAGAAGCATTTCCAGATCCTGATACTAACAATTCTACATAATTTTTTAACCCATCAATATCTTTACCTAATGCTTGTAAACTACCATCTTCTGTCATTCCCATTTCAGCTGGAGTTCTAATATATTTATAATAAGGATAATCAGGTCCAATATATTTTTCTTCAGCGGCTTTTGCGTTTGTTAATACTTCTTGAAATAAATTAGACATTTTATATTTATATTATATTTATATTATATATTTACTTTATTTTTTTAACAAAGTAATACATTTTTTTAAGAATCTGTTCCTGTTATTGTTGGAGGAGTAGAGCCAGCTATTTGTTGTGCGAAATCAGCTTGTTGTTGAACTAAACCATCAATTTGTGTCTGCATAGAATTAATATTTTGTTGAATATTATCAACTGTCTCTTTTAAATTATCTAGTTTATCAACCCTTCCTTTTAAAACTTCAATATTTCCAGCATTCTGTTGTGATAATATTAAAGCATTATTAGGATCATTTACATTATAAGGTTTATATTCTTGATCTGAAGAATCAGGATTATCTAAACCCTCAATTATTTTTGTAAAATTTTGATAGCTAAAATATGCTAAAAATAATTGATATAAACATAATATTGAAAAAAATAATATTAACAAATAAATCAAAAACATATTATAATATATATTAGTTTTATTTTCTTTTCCTATTTATATAATGTCTACAGCATTTTTTCCAACAAATATGAGACAACAATCTGCTAGTGGTTATAGTAACAAAAGTACACTAGAAAATATACCATATGTACCCTGGAAAGGAAGAGGTATTTTTAGTAATCCGGTTGGTATTACAGCAACACATATTAGACCTTTAACAAATAAAGATCCAGGTAATATTTTTCCAACTGGTTTTGGTAAAGCTAGGCCTCTTAAGCAATATAGAAAAGGTACAGTTATTCCAATTCTTTTTAAAGATATACCATTTGACCCTAAAAATATGGGAGAATATGTAGAATCAAAATTAATAGCATATAATACTAATAGAGCCGTTAAATCGTCATTAAGTACATCATTGGGTGGTGGAAATGGAGGTTCAGGTTTAATTTCTCAATTGATTGATATGCCTGGTTCATTTATTGTAAAAGATAATGGAAAAACAATTGCTAATGGTGTTTCTGAATTAAATCAATTAAATAGTATAGGAAATAATTTAGAAGAAACATTAGCTATTGATTCAATAGTTGGAAATGCCAATATATCTTCAGATTGTAAAAATTGTAATGGTGTTGGAATTGTATCTGATTGGATGCCTATAAATAATTTAACTGAAAAACCCCAATTAAATGTAACAAATCCATTATTATGTTGTAATCAACAAAGAAAAGCATTACAAAGAGTATTACCAACTAACACAAATATAAAAAAAAATTATTATCAAACAACTTACATGTATTTATATAATCGTTGTCAAACATTTCAACAAAGACAATTTAATTTTATTATAGGCCCAATTGATAAAGAAATTATTAAATTATTTCGTACTTATCCATTTGTTACAGCAAAAATAATTGAATATGCCAAACCAGGGGATCCCCTCTCAATTGCTAATTATTATGTGGCTCAATGTAATCCTAATTTTACAGTTGAAAAAAGCGTTGAAATAGGATTTATTAGTTATTTATCAAAATCATTATTGGATGCTAATTTTATAACTAAGGAAGAATATGATATATTATTAAATAATTCTATTTTAAATGTTCAAGATTTTGTAAAATCATTACAAACCATCTTGAATGAAGACCAATATAAATTAATTATTGCGTATTTATATGAATTAGCAGCCAACCCCTATAATGGATCTCCTTTAACAGGACCATCAAATCCAAGAGGATGCGCACAAGTTATTTATAAACCTAACAATCCACAATTTGCTAAACAAGGTGGTGTTTCAAGCAGTACTAGAACATTGAAATTAAATGTGGATACTATTTCTACTGCTGTGGCTAGACAACGTTCATTATTGGGATATAATCCAAATAATTCTATTTCAGAATCATATGCGAATTCTCAGAATAATTCTTTTATTTATAAAGATAAAGTTCCAACTTGTCAAGCACAAACTTATATTGGAAATCCATTTTTCTTTTCAGGACAACATCAAAACAAATTAATATGTAGAAATAATACTAATGGATCTGAATATCATACCTATAATACATTGAATAGTAGTTCTGCTGGAAATTATATTGGAGCCACACAATCTGGTGGAGCGGGATACGCATATAAAGGAAATATAGGAAATACGCATTATTTTGATAATATAGGATTTTTTGGAAATAATATTAGAAGAACATTGTCAGCTTAAAAGCTATTATATACATTTACATTAATAAATGATATTTTTAAGTGTGAAAATATATAAAAATAATATATACAGAAAATATATAATGGATATAATTAAACTTTTATCAATTCAAAAGGATGATAAACAAAAATGGGTTAAGTATTACGCCCTTGAAACTTACAAATATTATGATTACATCATAAATATTTTACCAAATAACCAGAGCATATTGGAGGTTGGAAGCGGGGGAGGAGTTTTCTATTCTAAACACAAAGACATACTAAACAAACGAAATAACAAATATACTTGTATTGATATTGATGAACCAAATATTGAATATTCCAAACAAAAATGTGATTATGTTGATTTTTTCGTAAAGGATATTTGTGATTTTACTGAAGAGGATTTCAAACAATATGATATTTTGCTTTTGATACAGAGTTATATTGTTATTCCCAACATTGAAAATGTATTCAAAAAATATTTCAAAGCAAACCCTAATGGGTGTATTATGATGATTAACACTATTTTTCCTTATATATTTAGAAATCATATAAATTTTGTAAAAAATTGCTTATCTAGTATAAGTGATATGAATTATGGAAAAGCATTAACGCTAAACGATATAGATGGATTAGGAACCTATTTAGGCAGAAAAATTACAAACATAAATATTTGTAAATCGTTGTCTGGTTTTGATGAGTATTTAACGATTATTCGTTAAAATAAAAATTGTTATAATTTCATGATTTGTATATTTTGCGAATAATCGTTGATGATTTACTCGTATAACTAAATTGAGATTTATCATTATTTTATATTTATTATTTTATATTTATTATTCTATTTTTATTTCTTCATCACCATCTTTCTTTTTTGTATTTAAAAAAATATTTATTTGTTCTATAAACTTATTATGAGGTAATTGATTTTTTTCGCACCATAGAATACATTTTTGAATATGATTTCTTTTAAGTAATTCTAGTTTATCTTCTCTATTTTTATTTTTAAAAATATTAATAATTTGATCATAAGCTTCTAGTTGTTGTTGCCCGATTACAGCATTTGATTCTTCCAATTTATTTAAAAAATAATATGGAATATCATTGTTTATAATTGAATGTATATTTGATTCCTCTTTTGTTAATATTATATTTATTATTTTATCTTCAATCTGATTTAAAATATTTATTTCTTCTAAATAATTTGAATTAAATGATTTACATATAATATATCTGTCCCCTTTTGTAATATTACTTATGGTTGGTTTTACAATTAAAACTTTTTCATATAATGCTGAAAATATAAATAATATATCTGTTATTGGTTTATAAAAAATATTATCTATTTTTATAATACAAGTCCCTTGACTTGATTGATATTTTATTATTATTATCAATACCAGTAACATATTTTTTATATATTTATTTATATCAATATAATCATTTGAATTGAATTCAAAAATAAATAAATCTAATTTGTAATCCAATTTATTTAAAATAAATTTATTAAATAATGAATTATAATCAAAATCTTCACAAAAAATATTATCATCATTTTCTTCCCTTAGCATATTTAATAAATAAACAGTAGAATTATTATTTCTGGTTAAATGAGCTATATTAATCTTATATTTTATGCCTATAAATTCATTTATATTAAATAAATTAAAAATTTCCATTAATTCAAAAAATATATTAGATTCTGGTTTCACTTTACTAACTGATAGTTGGGTTCCTGGAACATTGGTATGTATAAATTCATAAGGATTAACAATTTCATTGATATATTGAATTATATTATATTCATTATTATCTATTTTTATTAATTGTTTATAAATATCATTTAAATAAAAAATAAGACTATGTGAAATATATGGTTCTATTAATTGATTTTTAAATATTAATTCAATATCTATATTAAATTTATTTTTTGGTATTATATAATAATTCATTAGTTATAATATAATAATTAATAATATTTATATCTTTTTTTAATATTTTTATTAAAATATTATTCTTCTATTTCAAATTCAATATTTTGTTTAACACGTGTCTTTTTTACTGTTTTTTTTACAGGTTTTTTAACTGCCTCAATTATTTCTGTAGCTTCCTGTAATTTTATTTTTTGATTCAACTTTTTTGCCTTTGGTTTCAATATTTCTTCAGCTTCTTTTACTGATTCACGTGCCAACATTGTTCCTACGTTTTCAAATTCTATTTCATCAGGTAATTGTTCTAGTAATGTTTTTGTTAATTTCTCAGCATTTCTGGTTGACACTTTTTTATAAACAAAGTAACGATTTAAGAATGATATTTCTTTCTCGTATGATCTCATATTTGGAGCATCTTTATAATCTTTTTCTTTTTTTGGATTCTTTTTAATTTCTAATTTCATTTCATTATATAATTCTTGAAACATACCACTGCCTTCTGGTAAACCCAAATTTTTTGCTTCATCACGCGTAACCAATGTAAAGCCATACTTGTCCATAGTACTTGTAAGGAAATCAAAATTTACCAAATATTCTGGAATAGTCTGATTAATTGAATCTTGATATACTGAAATCTTATAACCCAAACATGAATCATTATCTTCAAATATATTATCTACATAATCTTTTGTAACAGACCATACTTTTTTATCATCTACATATATTTCTTTACTTTCTCCTTGTTGCTTTTTCTTTAACATATTATATATTGTTTTTCCATCATAACTTGTAGCTATAAAATAACCATTTATTTTTGTACATTCTGCTACATTTCTCATAAAATTATAAAATGTTTTTTTATTTTCAAACATATAATGTATAGCAAATTGACATGATGAAACGTCAAACCCATTTACTGCTATTCCATCTTGTCTTTTAACAGCTATACCTAGATTTTTATTACCATTAGAACCAAATATACATTTTGTTATTTCGTTTGCTTTATCATTGAACATATTTGTACCACTTCTAATATTTAAAGCACTATTGCCATTTACAAATAATGCGTTAGGAACATTCTTCATAGTTTTTTTAAAATTTAAAAATCTAGCACACGCACCATTTAATCTATTTTCAATATTATCTTTTGAAATATCTATTCCAAATACAAATGATAAATTGGCTCCAATCCATTTTGGAAAATCACCTGCTTTTCCACAGGCATAATCAATTAATATATTATCTCTCTTTGAAACTCCTTGTATTAATGCTTTTTTAACAAACAAATTGTGAAAATCTCTTAAACCTCTTGTTAAATTATCTGTTGTAACGCTATTATAATAAATATCATCTGAAACTTCAATTCCTGGAATATCTTCTCCAGTTGCTATCATTTTTTCTGTTACTGGATTATGTATTGAATGCCAGTTATTATTGGCTGTATTATAATCATTTGCTCCAACACCTTGTCTTGCTCTAAAATCCGCAGTTTTATCATATCTAACTCTCATTGGTATCCACTTCCATAATCCTGTTTTCAATATATCATACCTAAATTCTACTACTGTATAATCTTCAAATACTTGTCTCTCTTCTGTAAACATTTGATAAGAACCATTGGAATCCATTTCTAACATTATATTACATAATCCAGCAAGCGGATCATAGGGATCCGCAGGAAAGAATTGTTTTGGTTTATATCCTTCTTCAGATTCATCAACATTTTTTTCACCATATGGAATAAATTTATCATCTAGAACATCTTGACAAGGGTTTATATATCCATGTCTTGATTGGTCAAACCCAACAGTTAAAATTAATGTTTTATATTGGTTGTATTGAGTAGATTCATAGACATTTATACCATTTTCAAATATAGGAGTAACTATATCTGACCCATCTGGGCCTTTTTTCGTTATTACTAGAAAATCTATAGTATTATAACTTTTTGGAAATGTAGCAGTTGCTTCAGATGGCTTCCATTTAAAACAATGTTGCCATGTTATTTTTTTCTTAGGACCAGCTTCTAAAAATTTATTACCACCAACACCTAAAAGAGTAGGAGTAAATATTAATCCATCAATTTCATAGTCAAATAAATTATCTGCTATTCTTCTCAATAAATAATTATTAGCTTCAAAAATATTATATTTATCTTGCTGTTTTGATTCAACAACTTCATCAAATGATGGATAAAATTTTTTTGCGATAATTTTTATTGGACTTTTGTTAGATATAGAGCTATCTATAATATTGGATACAATATTTTTATTTTCTGGTTTTTTATAAGTAATACTAATAGGATTTAATTTATTTATAAATTCTTTCATTAATGGAAGACGAGAGCCTTCCTTAAAATATTTTTCATCTTTTAGAATTGTTTTTACAAATGGTCTAGCTCTAATATCATTATTATTTAAATAATAAATATCAAATATCGCAAATGTATTTATAAATTGTTGTGCTTTATTATGTAAAATTAACTCACCATCCAATAATGAATTAAAACATTTTTCTTCTTCTGTTTTTGCGCCTGTAAATATAATATTCATATTCATATTTAATAAATATATTTTACCTTGATTATT
>Ga0114966_10000812_pt1 | contig 29471 bp, 66 predicted proteins | sample M_130207_XF_Meta_FD_87029 | JGI IMG/M metagenome (GOLD analysis project Ga0114966, IMG submission 87029) | Freshwater microbial communities from Lake Montjoie, Canada to study carbon cycling - M_130207_XF_MetaG | ecosystem: Environmental > Aquatic > Freshwater > Lake | place: Lake Montjoie... | reverse complement strand
CTGGCTGAAGGCCGCGCAGAAGTTCGAGGGCACGCGCTCTTTCCTCGGTCTCCGCGTCGGCGGGCGAAACTCCAAGGCCGACAAGGCCTACCGCGCGATGAAGACCGCGAAGCGCAAGGGCGAGGCGGCCCTCGCGAAGTGCCAAGGCAAGGAGTTCGCACAGGCCTCGGTTCCCGCAGGAGGCGAAGTCAGCGACGCGGAGATCCAGCAGTTGATCTCGGGCGGCGGGGCCGAGCAAACGGGGTCGGACTCCAATGTGCTCGTCTATGCCATCGGCGCGGGCGTGCTCGCCATCGGCGGCTTGGTGGTCTACAAGATCGTCCGCAAGAAGAAGAAGGCTGCACCTCCGGCATCTGCGCCTGTTGCGACCCCGGTGCCCGCATGACGATGGAGGTTGCGCTCGACTTCATCGTGCGAACCGGAGTCCCCGCAGGGCTCGGCGTGGTCGTCGTCATGTACCTGCTCAAGACCATCATCCCCGAGATGCAGAAGACGTTCCGCGAAGAGATGGCCGCGAGCCGGAAGACCTTCGAGGACACGATCAGAGCGGAGCAGGAGACGCACAAGGCGCTCATGTCGCAGGTCACGCAGACCATCCAAAACGAGGGGCAGCAGACCCGCGCCACCCTGCAGAACCTTGACAACACGACGAAGCAGTTGTCCCAGACGGTGTACAAACTTTACGGTCACTCCATGACCGCGTTCGAGGTCGTCAACGGAGGCAATCCCGTCTCCTCTGACGGAAACAAGAAAACGGGGTGATGCGTGCCAGACTGTGCCAGACAGGGTGTCATTGACCTCACGGCTCCGGGAACCGAGCCCCCACCCTGCACCCTGACACAAGGCACTACCCTCCGTTTCGGCCTTGAGCCGGAGGAGCCCCCTCACTCGGCTCCCCCGCATGGTGCGGAGGCGCAACCACCCCTTCCGGCGGACGCTTCTCCGGCTCACTCTCTTACCCACAAGGGAGCGAAGTCTGCTCCCTTCTTTTCGAGGAAACCTCTCATGGATCCTGCCCAACCTGCCGTCACAACCCCCGTCGTCGTCGATCCGGCTGCCATGCCCGTCGCCGCGCCTGTCGTGGAGACCCACGCCACCGTCGGCGTCCCCGATCAGGCACCCGCAGGGATCTCCGCTGACGACCTCTCCAAGATCGCGGACAGCACGGGTGGGAACCCCATGCTCACCATCGCCCTCGCGGCCATCGCGGTGCTCGGCGGCGGAGCCGCGTGGAAGCACTGGCAGAAGGTGAGCGAGCAGAAGCACGAACAGGCGATGGAAGACAAGCGCCTCGCCGCGCAGGCGCAAGGCCTCGGCAACGCCCAGCCCATCCCGTGCCAGACCGTCACGAAGGCGCAGGCCGAGGCCATCTCGAAGTTGAACGAGGCGGTCGCGGCGCACGACGCCCGCATCGCCACCATCGAGAAGAAGAGCAAGAGCATGAGCGCGGACTTCGACGGCGACGAGGCCACCGAGCGCTTGGAGAAGGCCGAGAAGGCCATCCGTGACCTGCGCAAGACGATCCGCGACCTCAAGGAAGGTGTCTGATGGAGCCCACGAATGTCCCCCTCGTCCCCAGCGCCCCCGAGGTCGCCCCCGAGGTTGCCCCGGCTGACGTTCCTCCGACCGAGCCTGCGCTTCCTACGCAGGGGGCCGAAGCGGCTCCCGTGGTCACGGGTGACGTGGCTCCTGCGGGAGACGCTGCGGCAAGTGCGGAGGCGACTCCCGTGGCCGCTTCGACGGTCGAGGTGAGCGAGGCTCGCCACGGGCGCGAGTACCCCAGCCTCTACGACACCAAGGCGACGACCGTGCTCGCCATTGTCCTCGGGGTCGCCATCGTTGGCGGCATCCAGTTCATGGTGAACCGCATCTTCACGTCTGCGAAGGACGACCATCGGGCGCTGACCCACTTCGTCGTCAGCATGGTTGCGCTCATCATCGGCGCGTTCATCTGCGACCTCCTCATCAGCGGCCCCGACACGAGCCTCCTCTCGACCAACGAGAAGAGCACGATTTTGGCGTTCACGAAGGACACGGCCCTTATGATTTTCGCGTACTACTTCGGGACAAAGTCCGCTTCAGCGCCGTCTTCTGCATCCTCGGAGTGACGTTGTCCCCGCGCGACCGCATCGCCGTCATCCTTGCTCAAGGGGCCGTCGCCCTCGTGCTGGTGATTGCGGTCGGCGCGTTCGGGAGAGCCTTCTATCTCGCGGTCGCTACAGGCATCGACCACCCCATCAGCGACTCCGCTACTCAACTTCTCACCGCTCTCGGTTCTGCTCTCGTTGGCGGGGCCGTGGGCTACGTCAGCGGGACTTCCCGCACAACCCCTTCTTCGGAGTGAATCATGCCCATCACCTACACCGCTGACCAGCGCCGCGCGATCAACGCCGTCCTCTCGATCTTCGAGACGGGGCGCGTTCCGACGGCAGCCTCCTACAGCACCTGCACGATCCTCCCCGACGGCGCGGGCATCTCGTACGGGACGCACCAGTCCACCGACCGTGCGGGGAGCCTCGACGCCATCGTGAAGCGGTACATCGAGTTGGGCGGGACGCAGGCTGCTGCGCTCCAGCCGTACCTCCCGTACTTCGCGGCCAACAAGTCCGCGAGCGAGCCCCCGAAGGGCCCGTGGAGCGCGGAGACGCAGACGGTCGTGAACCTGCTGAAGGCGGCGGGTGCTGACCCCAAGATGCAACAGGCGCAGGAAGAGGTCTTCGACTCCCACTACTTCATGCCTGCGGTGAACCACGCGAACAGCGCGGGCCTCACCAAGGCTCTCTCCCTGCTCGTCTGCTACGACACCTGCATCCACTCCGGCCCCGGTGGGGTCACGATGATCCGCAACATGTTCGCGGCGAAGAGCCCCGCGAACGGCGGCGACGAGGCGACGTGGGTCAAGGCCTACCTCAACGCCCGCCGGAACTGGCTCGCCACGCACAAGTTGACCGTGCTGCACGGAACGGTCTACCGCATGGACGCGCTCATGGCCCTCGTCAACGAGGGGAACTGGGACTTGAAGATGCCCTTCAAGTGCCGTGGCGTCACCGTTTCCTAGAGGAGTAGCCCATGGACAAGAACTTCATCGCTGAACTCGCCGTCGTCAGCGCCGTCGGCTTTGGCCTCGCGAAGGTCACGCAGGCGATCCCTGCGCTCAACGACAACAAGATGCTGACCCGCACCTTGCTCTACACGCTGGGCTACTACGTCGCGACCCGTCGCCCGGAGGGTGGCTACAAGTTGCTCGGCGACGGCTCGGGCGCGTGAGCACCATGACGTGGATCATCGTCGCTGCCGTCGCTGGCCTCGCGGTCGGCGGGGGTGGCGTGTTTGCGCTCACGCACGACAAGGCGCCCGTTGCTCCGGTCGTCGTTGCGGACGTATCGGCGCAGAAGCAGGCCGAGGTGCAGGTCAACCTCTCCAACCTCGACATCGTGAAGCCCGTCTGCACGGCGGAGTTCATCGCTACCAACGGGGACGGCCTCTGCCGCGAGATGTTCTGCTTCGCGCAGGCCAACTCGACGACGGGCGCGGCGGGCGAGAAGTCCTGCGATGCGGTGTCGAACGTGAACAACACGCTCGTCATCCTGAAGACCTGTGGAACGCTGGAAGGACAGCCCCGGCTGGAGTGCTTCCAGACGTTCCGAGAGCGAAAGTGAGGTAGATATGCGCGTACCTTGGCTCATCTTTCTGTTCCCCCTTGCTGCCCGCGCTGCGGACACGGACGGGGACGGACTAGAGGATGCGGACGAGGTCGCCGCGCATCTTCCTCCCACGGTCGCGGACAGCGACGGAGACGGTCTGTTCGACCACCTCGATCCCGACATGGACGGGGACGGGGTGGCGAACGTCGACGAGTGCCGCCTCGGTGGCGTCTCGGGCCTCGCGCTCGTTAACGGAGGGTTCGAGGAACCAGCCTACGGAGGTACTGGGTACAACCTCCTCAACGAGAGCGTGGTGCCGGGCTGGGACACGTCCGCGCCGGACAACCTCATCGAACTTTGGTACGGAGGGTTCATCAAGCCGCCCTACGAGGGTCGTCAGATTGTCGAACTGAACGCGAACTACGCTTCGACGCTCTATCAGGACGTGCCCACGACCTACGGAGACGTGTACATCTACGCCTTCTCGCACCGTGGTCGAGCCGGAACCGACACGATGCGCTTTCTGGTGGGCGGCATCGAAATCCGCACGGTGTCGGACGGCCCGAGTGCTTGGGGAAGGTACGGAGGGGTTTTCGCCATTGAGGATGCGGTTTCCTCATTCCAGTTCCAAGCCGTCTCATCTTCCTGCGGATCGTCGTGTGGGAACCTGCTCGACGCGATCTCCTTCACGCCTGCGTGCGACCTCGACACGGACGGCGACGGCACGCCCGACGCGCTCGACGATGACGAGGACAACGACGGGGTGCCCGACGCCACCGACGTGTGCCCCGGAGAGGACGATGCCCTCGACCTCGACGGCGACGCGCTGTGCAGCCTCGACACATGCCCGCTCGACCCGTGGAACGACTGGGATGCCGACGGCGTGTGCGGAGACATCGACCTCTGCGCGGGCTTCGACGACGCACAGGACATGGACGCAGACGGGCAGCCCGACGGGTGCGACACCGACCGCGACGGTGACGGCTGGTTCGAGTGGGACGACTGCAACGAGAGCGACCCGCTTGTCGGCGCAGCAGAGACCTACTACCCCGACTTCGACGGTGACGGCTTCGGCGTCAGCGCGCTTCCCGTCGTGACGTGCGCTCCGGGCGCCATGTTCGTGCTCACGGACGGCGACTGTGACGACGGCAACGCCGCGTTCTACCTCGGAGCGACCGAGACCTGCCTCGACACCTTGGACTTCGACTGCGACGGGAGCGTCTCGTTCACGGACTACGACCTCGATGGTGTCTGTGCGGACGTCGACCCGTGCCCCTACGACAACCTCGACGACCGCGACGGGGACGGCACCTGCGAAGCGGCGGACACCTGCCCGCTCGACGCAGCCAACGATGCGGACGGGGACGGGGTCTGCGCAGATGTCGATGCCTGCCCCCTCGACGTCGCCAACGACGCGGACGGGGACGGCGTGTGCGGAGACGTTGATCTCTGCGCAGGCTTCGACGACAACGCGAACGCGGACGGGGACATGCTCCCCGACGGCTGTGACCCTTGTCCTACCGACCTCCTTGACGACAGCGACGGAGACGGAACCTGTGACGGGGCCGATGCCTGCCCCGGCGCAGATGATCGAGAGGACGCGGACGCGGACGGTTTGGTGGACGGGTGCGACCCGTGCCCCGATGTTGCCTTCGAGGCGCGCCGCGACCTTGACGGAGACGCGGTCTACGACGAGTGCGACGACGATGCAGACGACGACGGCGTGCCCGTGTCAACCGACTGTGACGACCTCGATGGGCTGGTGGGCGGCGAGACGGCATGGTTCCTCGACTACGACCGCGACGGGTTCGGAGATGCCGTGACCTCCGCGTGGGCATGTGAGCAGCCGCCCTCCTACATCGCGCTCGCGGGCGACTGCGAAGACGCGCTGGCGAATGTCTTCCCCGGTGCGCCGGAGACATGTACGGACGACCGGGACATGAACTGCGACGGGGTTTCCTCGTTCGACGATCCCGACCACGACGGTCTCTGCGGGTCGTCCGACCCGTGCCCCGATGTGGTGGGTACGACCTGCGACACCGGGGACACCGGGGACACAGGCACTTCGGACACCGAGGACACCTCCGATACTGCCGTACCCGATACGAGTATCGACACCTCGATAGACACCGCCGCGACGGACAGCGCTGCATGCCCGCCCGACACGGGGCCGGACGTCGTTCTCGTTGACGAGGAAGACCCGGAGATCTACGAGGGCGGGTGGTCGTGCAACACCAGCAGTCGCGACGCGTTCGGCTCGGTGCTGATGATCGCGGCGTTCGCGGCTGCGGGTACGCGCCGTCGTCCGAGGACGTAGTGCCTCCCGCGCTCGACGTTCAGACCTTCCACCCCACCTTGGGCGACGGGTGGAGGTGGATCGACACGCCGCCTTCCGTCGCGGTGACGGTCGGCGCCACCCTGTCCGAGAGTGCCTCGCTGCTCTCGGTGAGCGACCGAGACGAGGCGTGGAAAGTCTCCGCACACCTTCTCGAAGCCGCCCCGCATGTCGGCGCGACGTGGAGGAACCTCACGCTCCTCGCGGACGTACCCCTCCGCGCCGAGTGGCAAGGCGACGTCGGTGTCGGAGACCCTCGCGCATCGCTCCTTCTCGCGACCGATGCATGGGGTGTTCTTCGAGGCTCCGTTACCGCGCCTGTCGGGACGCTGGGGTGGCCGTACACGTGGGAGGAGTGGCGGGGCGGGTTCTCGGTGTCGCAGACACACGGACGCGTGGGGGCCATGCTCGGCACGGAGAAGGGCGCTGCGGGGTGGGGCCTGCGCGGCGCACTCGGCGTGCGGCTACCGTGGCTGAACGCAGAGATCGCAGGCACGCGCACGTGGACGGAGATCCCCGTCGTCTCGGTCGAAGCGATGATCTCCCGCACGTTCGTGCGTGGTGCGCTCGCTCTCTCCCCCTTCGTTTCTACGGGGATCGTGCCCGGCGTGGGCTCCCCTTCTCTGCGCGGAGGCATCGACGTTCGCCGCAGGCCGCGCCCTGTCGAACCGCCCGTTCCGCCCGCTACCGTCGAGCCGCCCCCGGTGCCTGTTGAACCTGTGACCCCTGTTCCTGCCGAACCGCCCGTTCCGCCCGCTCCCGTCGAGCCGCCCGCTCCCGTCGAGCCGCCCGTTCCGCCCGCTCCCGTCGAACCGCCCGCACCTCCGCGTATCTTGCGGGCACGGGTCGAACGTCACGCGGCGTGCGTCGCGGCTCCCGACGAGGCAGTCATCCTCCAGCGGCTCACGGACAAGGCGGTCGCGTACCTCCGCGCACAAGGCGGGGAGGAGGCCGTGATCGATGCGACCGACGCAGCGTGCGCCGACAAACGCTGGGTTGACCTCATCGTGGTCGAGGTGAAGTAGCGTCAGACGCATTGACAAACACGGGCACCAAGTTAGCCTTGCTGCGGAGGCAACGAATGAGCAAGAAGACTTGGGTTCCCGGAATGGGCGTGTTCGTGCGGGGAAAGCCCGCGCGCGTGCTGGACGTTCACGTCGGGTGGTTCCTTGCGGAGGGAGACTACTACGAGTTGCTGGTCGTGGAGGGCGAGGCGCGCCCCGAGTGGGTGCTAGAGAAGCACATCACCCTCGACACCGACGACCTTGCGACACGGAGCATCCTCGAATGGACAAGCCACCTGCAGTCCGTCTCCTCCTGTGGATAGCGGACGTCCTCCTCAAGACCAGCCTCATCTGCTTCTCGTACGTCTTGGTGTCTGCGGTTCTCCGTTTCGTCTTCCCGCACTTCCACGGGCTCCTCGGCAGATAGTCAATAGCGCTGGTTGTGCGCCTAGAACTGACTATCGTCGGCTTGACGCGTCAACCCGCGCTTCGTTTTCAGCACCTTTTGCGCCGACATCACGTTGATTATAGTTTTACCTTATTGAGCGATCAAGGAGGTATGGGCATAACGGAGAGGATGTCGGCGCAAAAACGCTCGCGCGACAAGGTTCGGTCGGAAGACGCGTAGATACGCCAAGACGCATTGACGCTCGTCACGGAGTGGGCTACCTCGGAGACCAGAGGTTCCCACCAATGACCCGAGACGAAGCGCGCACCTTGGCCCAGCAAGCGCAGGTCGAGATGACCGAGGCCTTCTACACGTTCGCCCTCCATCGCATCCGCACCGCCGCCGAGGCGGGGGACATGCGCACGACGTTCGGCTTCGCGACGGCGGCGCCCGCCTCCGTCGTTCACACGGTCGGCAGCCGCCTTGTCGCCTTGGGGTACGAGGTGAAGGGACACCTCGTGGGGAGCGCGATCTTCCCGAGCGGTGGGTTCGAGGTCGCGTGGGGGTAGCATGGACGCGTTCGTCGTAGCGTGGGCAGTCTTCTTCGGCGGAGGGATTGCTCTTGGTCGGAGGATCGAGCCTCCCCTGTTCGGTGTCCTCGCCGCAGCGGGCGCGAGCCTGCTCGCCCTCGGCCTTTGGCCGACCTTGCCCGCGACCGAGAAGGCTCTTGTCCTCTTCGGGGAGGTGTTCGCCGCGCCGCTGCTCGGAGGCATGGTCGGCGCGATGTTCCCCCTCCCCGAAGAAACGTGAAGCGGAGGGGGGGTCGTCCCGCCTCGCGCACGGGTAACTCTGGTCGGTGCCCTTGCACCAAGGAGAACCATGTCCCAGTCCCCGACCGCTCCCCTCCGCATCTCCGACAAAAACGAGCGCCTTCGCTTCGAGCGCGATCTCGCGCGCCTTGCCTTCATGCCCGACTACGCCATCACCTACGCCGAGACCGCCGAGCGCCTCCTCCTCGCCGCCGCGACCATCGTTGCCGGAGAGGGTCTCAACGAGGAGGCGGCGGTCGCGATCTTCCGTCGCTCGGTCGAGAAGGCGCGCGCCTTCGACAAGGCCATCGACGAACTCGGGGAGTTCGCGGAGATGGTGCTGGAAGGCGGCCTCGGCGAGGCCTAGCGTCCGACAGGGTGGACGGTCGTCAAGTACAGGATAGTCGTCGGGGCATGGTCATCGACCCTGCCCAGTACGACGTCCTGCTCTGCGACCGTCGCCCGACCGCGTTCGGGTGGGCGGAGTACGCACGCATCCACCGCATGGACATGGCGCCCATGGGCTTCCGCGAACTCTGGGAGGTCTTCGCTCACTTCTTCCCCGGCAAGTGGGCGGTGCAGTCCTTCCCGCCACCGGAGCACCTGCTCGATCAGGCGAACAAGTACCACCTGTTCGTCTACGACAAGGCTCCCGACGGACTTGACCTCGGAGAGAAGGCTCCCCGAGGCACCGTCGGGATCGCGCGCTACCTCGGTCGCGGGGAGGAAGCGTGAACCGGAACAGCCTCGCCGCCTACGACGCTGCGGAGGCAACGACAGGCCCCAAGCGGAGAAAGGACGTCTACGCGTTCATCCTCTCGCGCGGCGAGGAGGGGGCGACGGACGACGAGGTGATCCAGCACTTGGGCATCCCCCATGCGAGCATGGCAGGGACGCGGCACGATCTTGAGAAGTTGGGTGCCGTACTCGGCACCGACAGGAACCGACCCACGGTCTCCGGCAACCTCGCCGAGGTTTGGATCGCCAAGCCCGGCGTCCGCGTCGACAAGCGTCCGCCGAAGACCGAGCGGGAGATCTTGTTGACGGGGGCGCGCCGCGTGATCGAGAACATGACGGACGCCGAGTTGGAGGCGTTGATCGTGGAGTTCCACCACTACGCCTGCATCGTGCGAAAGAAGCGGAGGACACCTAACAAGCGTCTGGACGCAGTTGACATTCGACAGGGCAGCGACTAGGTTCCCGACGAAGGCGGAGTAACGATGGGGATGGACGACGAGATCATGCGGCTGGGGTTTATGCTCTCCCCTCATCAAGAACTCCGTGACAACCTCGGGAAACTCGGGCCGTGGGAAGGCGCGGTGCGCGCGCTCCTCGTGGACTACGACAACCTCCGAACCGCGAAGATCGAGACGTACAACGAGACCATGGACACCGCCTTCGCCCTCTGCGAGGAGGACGAGACCGAAGGCTACCGCCCCAAGCGCGGCAATAGCGAACTCGTCGACCGCGCTCTCGATGTGCGCGAGGAGCGCGACCGTCTCCGTGCTGCGGTGAAGCCGTGAGCACCGACCCCCTCTCCTACGTGCTCGCGTCTCTGCGGCGCGCCTCGGACAACGCCTATTCGTGGTCGCTCACGCCTTCGGAGGCGGGAGCCGTCGTGGCGGAGATCGAGCGCCTTCGCAAGGCAGTCGACAACGCGCAAGAAGAGGGCGCACAGGCCGAGCGCGCCGTTGTGCTTGACTACCTCTCCTACCGTGCCGAGATGTCCCACTACCCGGACGCCATCACGGAGTTCGTCAACGCGCACCACGAGATCGGGGAAGGCGCACACCACACCCTCAACTACGACGAGGTGCTCCCGTGAGCCGCATCAAGACCGCGCTCTCCCTCTGCGCGCTCATCGCCTCTTTCTACGCGGGGAGCCTCGTCGCGTGCGGCTCTGCTCCTGCTCCCGCGAGCGCCCCGCACGATCCCACCTACTCCGAGCATGGTTGGCGGGAGATCCCCGCTCCCCGCCGAGACCTCCAGTGCTGGACGCGCTGGAACACCGAGATCATCTGCGCGCCGTCGCTCACCGCCACGCACGGTGCCTCTCCGTGAGCCGTCGCCGCACGACGCGCTGGTACGTCTCGTCGCTCGGTTGGTGGTGGAGCCGAGGGCGCTGGCAGACGGAGGTGTCCGAACCGCCTTTTGCCTCGCACTCCGAGCACCGCACGCGCAAGGCGGCGCGGAAAGCCTCCCGCAACCTCCTGCGCGCGGGCGCGGATGAAGCGGAGATGTTCTGCGTCTACAAGAGCGGAAAGAGCCGAGTGTTCGTCTGCTCTGCGGTTCCTGTCTGACGCAGTTGACAACCGTCTAACGGCGCAGTAGGTAGTGCATGGAGTATCCGGCCATGCGTGACCCCGAAGAGAACAACGACTGCTACGACGGACTCGCGCGCGCGATGGGGTGTCGCACCGACGAGGTGAGCGACCTCATCCAGCAGCACGCCCCTTGGAATGGGAGCGAGATCTGCGAGAGCACGCGCGCGGAGCGTGAGGCCATGTGCGAGTTCCTCCTCGCCGCCAAGGTGCCCGACCATGTCGTCAAGGGCATCGCGAGGGGAGAGCACATCCGGTTCTCGTCGCGCCGCGCTATCCGTCTTTCGGAGCAGGTCGCCAACCACTACAACTTCGCGTGGCGGGAGGGGATGCGCGTCATCTCGCTCAACGACGGCTTGAAGTTCCGGCTCATCGGGCCAGACGAAGAGCCTCGTCTCGTGACCGGGACGCTGCTCCCGAACGCAGTGGAGTGGCGCGTGCCGAGTGCGCTCACCGCACGCCATGTCCCCGACCTCGACGACCCCGCGACCGCCTCGATGCTCTGTGCGCGGTGGCTCCCCAACACCGTGTTCGGTGTGGCGCTCGCCGAGGCCCTTCTCCTGCTTTGGAGTGCAGAATGAGCGTACCAGTTCGGGGCGTCGATCTCGACGCCATCAAGAAGCGACACCTTGACCCGGAGAAGAACCGAGGTCGCACCTACTACGTCGGGCACATCGAGGTGGACTTGGCGACGGTCGTCGAGGAGGTCGAGTGGTTGCGCGCCGAGGGCGCGTGGCTCCGCACGCCGATCCTCCATGACGAGGTGTGCGCCAACTGCGGACACACGAAGTTCCGCCACCGAGAGTACCGGGACAGCCGCACGGACAACGACATGACGAAGTGCTGGGGCCGCGGATTCGACTGCGACGACTGCCCCGAACGCTGCGATAGGTTCGTCCGATTCACGCACGATGGACAGAAGCCATGACCCCCCCGCTTCCCGACCTTGCGGCGGAACGGCTCGCCGCGCTGCTGGACGCCGAACGTGAGAACACCGCGCTCCGAGCCGAGGTGGCGCGACTGCGCGTGATCAACGCCGACCTTCGGCGCATGGTCGACGGTCTGGAAACCGCCGCCCACGAGGAGCGCGCCGCCGTGGTGTCGTACCTGCGTGGGCTGGCCGACGACTACGGGGTTTGCCTCGACCTCTCGTTGGACGAGCAGGCCGACATCATCGAGCGTGGCGAGCACCGTCGCAAGGAGGAGCCGTGATCGATCTCGACGCCCTCAAGGCCCGTCTTGCGGAGTACGACGACGCTCGGCCCCGGTGTCAGGGGAAGGTAGCACGGACGATCAACTGCGCCCCCGACTGGCTCCCTTCCGATGACACGATCTACTCCGAGTACCTCATCACGACGTACTCGCCCTGTTGCCGTCCCGAAGGGCACGCGGACGAGTGCCGCAACAGCCGCCTCATCCTCGGTTGGCCGGGCTTCGTCACCGTGTCCGCGCTGATCACGGAGGTGGAGCGTCTGCGCGCCGAGCGGCACCTCGACAACGTCGACCTCGCACAGGCGTACGACTTCGCCCGCAACAAGGGCGAGACGCTGGAGCGCGAGGCTGTCGTGGCGTGGCTCCGCGCGCAGGTGTCCCAAGCGGTCAGCGACGGCGACCTCGATCTCGACTGGGCAGCAGACGCCATCGAGCGAGGCGAGCATCGTCGCAAGGAGGGAAAGTGAACGAGTACACCAGCGGCCTCGAACTCTCTGCTGCCTTTGAGCGTGGCCGTGCCAAGGGTAACGCAGAGGAGAGGGCCGACGTTCTCGCGTACCTCGCCTACGCGCGCACGTTCCCGTTCACCCACGACAAGGGAACGCCCGCTATCCTCGATGCTCTCCGCGAACTCATCGCGCAAGGTATGCACGAGGGGTGGGCGAAGAAGGAGAAGCCATGACCCTCGAAGAACTGCGTCTCCTCGCGTGGCGGAAGAGTACGCGCCTCGGAAAGAACGTGGACAAGGTCGTCGCGGCCATCTCGCGCGTTCGCCTCGCGGCCTACGTCGCATGGCTCGCGCTCACGGGCGACACGACCTTCTTCAAGCACTGGGAGGCGCGGCATGTCCAAGGGGTCGAGCGGTTCCAGCGTGAGCAGCGGGACGCGCGGGAGTTGGGGAGGTATCGCGAGGCCCTCGCGGGCGAGACAAACGCCGTGCGCGACGCGGTGACGCAACTCGGCGCGCTCCGTGTTCGCGTCAAGCAGCAGGCGTGGGAGATCAACAACATGCGGGAGATCGCCACGCTGCGGAACAAGCAGATGGAGGCTCTGCACATGGTCTGGTGCAGCGGAGGCTGCGCGTACGGGGTGGGCGACCGCGAGAACCTCACGCGCGAGAAGGTCGTAGAGGCCGTCGCGTACGCGAAGCGCCTCTCAATGTGGTGGAACAACCGCGCCTACCGGGATGCGGGGCACCAGAAGACCGAGGCGTACCTCTCCGCCCGCGTGCCTTGGGGCGACAACGTAGACCTTGACGGGTGACAAACTACGTCTTACGAGTTTGACGAACCGCCGAGACGCCGCATGCCCGACTTGACCGAAGACACCGAGGCCTCTGTCCGAGAGGATGTGAACAGCATCTTCTACACGTACCGACAGGGACTCCGCGCCGTCACCTTGACGGTGCTGAAGATCGGAGATCGGCCCGCGAGCGACATCAAGGAGTTCATCGCGTGCGACCTCACGACGCACGCGGTGTCCCTGACCTCGTCAGAGTGGTGCAGCACGATCTCCGCGTACGCCGCGTGCTGCGGCGAGGGGCTTCCCGTCGCGCGTTCGTTCTACCGTGCCCTCCAGACGGGCGGGAACACCGAGCGGGTCGAGGACGAGCGTGTGCTCGAAGCCCTCTCCGCACACCTTCGAGACATGTAGGAGCGACCATGGCTACGAGCATTGATTACCACCCGCGCGCTGACGACCTGCTGGAACTAGCAAGGCTCTGCAACGCACGGCATGCGCGCCCGGACTCCCAGTTCGATGTGACACGCCCGCTCCGCCTTACCTGCGTCGACGGCCACTACTGGATGCTGGCGGGAACGTCGCTCGCAAACAACTTCCGCTTCAACCTCCAATGGGTATCTGTGCGACTTGAAGGTCAACCGGAGCGTTACCGCAAGGAGTTGGAGCGGTGCCACGGCATCGAGGCCACGGCTAGCGCCGAGGTCGCTCTCGACCGCCTGCTCGCTGTCGAGCGAAAGCGCGCCACCGAGGCACCCGAGGCCAGCGACGAGGAGAAGCCGTGAGCGAGCCGTTCGACCTCGACAAGCACAAGGAGGAAATGGCTCGGGCTCGTGACCTCGGTTTCGGCTACGCCGTGCTCCGCCACATCATCCTTCAGGCGAACTCGGACGCCGAAGATGGCATCTCCATGGGCCGAGCGGTCGAGTTGATCCGCGAGATGAGCCTTCGCGCCGTGGACAAGGCCGTCGCCGAGGAGCGCACCGCCGTGGTGACGTACCTACGCGCTGGAACCGCCGAGTGTCGCTACTGCCTCGACGCCGCCGTCATTGGCTTTGCGGGGCGCGTTGAACGCGGCGAGCACCGAGAGGAGAAGCCGTGAGCACCTACACGGTAGGGCAGGTTCTGTGGAGCCTCGTCGACACGCCCCGCATGATGGGCGGCATCGACATGGAAGGGGAGTGGGTGTCGGCGGGGTACATCCGCGTGGACACGTGCTGGGTCATGTGGACGGTCGAGCGCGTGACGCCGAAGGGGGCGTGGGTCTACCGAGGCCGCGAGGCGACACGCTGCGCGGCGAGACGATGTGGGTGGCGAACAACACCCGCAAGGTCGCCGCCACGCGACAGGAGGCGAAGTACTTCGCCCTCGTCAAGCGCGCGTACCACGCCCGCATGTGCGCGGAGCGGCTGGAGCAGGCGCAGACGCGGCTCGCCGCGCTTCAGGCCCTCAAAGTGTCGGACGGCGTTTGACGGTTGACGGACAGGTGGCTATAGAGAGAAGGAGCCCCGAGGAACCGGGGCCAAGAAGCCGCCCGCGCGGCCAAGGAGACGTCGTGAAGCCCCGTGACCCCGCCTTCGACCTCGCCTGCCCCATCTGCAACGCGCCTCCGGGCGAAGGTTGCCGAGACGACGACGGCGTGCCCCGGCCCATGACCTCCATGCACATCGGGCGCGTGACCGGGGGGAAGCCCTTGATCGTGCGCCACACGGGCCGCTTCGATGCGGACGGCGGCGGCATCTTCAACGTGGTGAACAACGAAACCGAGGAGAAGACCCCATGAACACGCCCAACGAATACTGCCCCTTCTGCGATGCGCGCGTGATTTCGCGCGAGCGTCGGCCCATCGCCTACGCCGTCTGCGAGAACGGGCACACGTTCCCGACCACGGCGGCGGCTTTGGATCCGACCCCGCCCGCCAAGACCCCCGCCGAACTGCACGCCGAGTGGGAGCGCATCGCCGCCGACCTTGGCGACGGCATCGCGACCGCCGTGGAACGGGCTGAAGCGGATGCGGCAGCCAACGCCGTGAAGACGGAGCGCGAGGCCATCGCCGCATGGCTGGAGTGGTTCGGGCGCGAAACCGCCTTCCCCGGCTCCTTTCATGCTCTCGCCGTCGCGGTGAAGCAAGGCGACTACCCCCGCGACCTTCCGGGCCGCGAGGAGAGGGAGGAGCGTCTGCGCGAGGAAGGGCGCAGGGAGGAGCGCGAAGCGACGGCGGCGTGGCTCCGTCGTGGCGACTGGGCCTCTGGGCTGAACGCAGAAAAGATTGAGCGCGGCGAGCACCGCCGCGAGGAGGAGGACAAGTGATCGTCCCACCGACCATCTCCGTGACCGAGCCGTCCCGCTGGGTCATCACCATCTTTCATTGGCTCTTCCTCATCCTCTTCGTGTGGGCGCACGACTGCCGTGACGCCGCAGACCACCACCGCATTGAAGCCGCCTGCGCGGCGAAGGATCAGACCCCATGAGCAAGACCCCCGACCCCGCGCCCTGTCTCAAGTGCAAGGGCTACTGCTGCGGCAACATCTACGAAGACACTCCGCACCCACACACGGTCGATGCCTCGCATTTCCACGTTTGCGGCTTCTGCGAGGACGGCACCCACGTTCCGATGTCGTGGGAAACCGTGCTGGAGGAGGTGAACGGCTTCAACGCCGTTCGCACGGAGCGCACCGGGGTTCCCGGCGGCTTCCTCTACCGCGTCGTGCTCTGGGACGGTGGTGCGATCACCTCGATTGGCGGGGTCGCCTTCGTCCCCGCGTGGAGGGACTTGTGAGCCAGATTTCTGAAGATGCCGTCCGTCTCGCCCTCGCGACCGTAAGGGAGCAGTTGACCGCAGAGATAACCGAGGCCATCGAGAAGGCCGTTCGCGAGGAGCGCGCCGCCGTGGTGGCGTACTTGAGTGAGTGCGCGCAGGGCGGCGACACGTTCGGGCCGCGTGGTAGCGGTGACCACTTGCGCCTGATCGCGACCAACATTCAGCGCGGCTGGCACCGCCGCGAGGAGGAAGAATGACCGCCGACATGCTTGACCTCGCCCGCCGCGCCGTCGCCTGCCCGAAGTGGCGGTGGATGCCGGGGATGCGAACAACGGAGGGCATACGCATCGTCCACGACCCCTCCCGCTTTCCGGGTGCATGCGCTCTGCGAGATGGGGGATGGACACCCCGACTGCTCGACCCCGGTGCGCTCCCCGACCTCACCGATCCCGCCACGCTGGGGTGCCTTCTCGCGCTGGTGCAGAAGGCGCGAAGAGAGCCGACTTACCTCCCAACTCTCGTCGGAATCGTCGATAAATGGGTCATAAGCCCACCTATCACTTGGCGGCAGACGCGGTACGACAGTTACGCAGCCGTCCTCGTCGCCGCGCTGGAGGCTGCGCCATGAACATCGGCGTCCTCGGGGCCAACGAAACACACAAGGAGAAGCCATGATTCCCGTTCCCATCGAACAGCCTATCCCCGACATCACTCCCGAGATGGAAGCCACGGACGCCGCGCTTCGCCACGCCCTGCACGCAGCGGTGGACGACATCTTCGCCTTGGACAAGGCGTCTGTCACGCGCGACCTCATGGCAGTCCTCGCCCGCTACGACATGTACGGGCAGGTCGCGCACCTCGCCACCCTCGCCGCGCAGCGCAACGCTCTCTTGGACGCCTTCCTCGACGAGAGGGAGCGCGCCCACGCGGCTGCCTACTCCGACTTCATCGCCAAGGGGAACGCCGCCGACCCTGACTACTTCCCCCCGGAAGAACTGGAGGGACGGTGAAGCCCCTCCCCGAAGCCGTGCAGGCAGCGTTCCCCTGCGAGGCGGGCAACCTCCGCGAACGCCCGTGGTGGTACAAGTCGAGGCACGGGGTCGGCGGCGCGGACTGCCTGCGCCGCACGGACGACCCGCACATAACCGCGCTTACCGTCGAGCGGGCAGCAGCCCACGACGCCGCGAACCCGCTCCCGCACCCCGGCTTCCGAGCGGGACAGGTGTGGGCCGACGCACACGGCGAGAGCACGGTCATCCTCCGCGCCACCAGCACGCGGGTGTGGGCAGGGGACAATGCCGTAGGCGAGCCTCCCTCCGAGTTTGCCCGCATCTACCCCTTCCTCATGGCCGACCCGGCGTGTCCGTGGCTCGCGCCGTGGTCGCCCTCCGAGGAGAAGAAGCCGTGACGCCCGAAGAGAAGAAAGCCATCCTCAACGCCATCGCGTACTCAATCATGGATGCTGCTACCGTAACCATGCGCCAGTACCCGCCCGAGTTTTCCTTTGCGGCGGTGGTGAGCATCCTCTTCCTTACCGGGGAGGAGATTGGCCTCTCCCCCGCGCGGGTAGCGGAGTTGGTGCGTGAAGCCGCCGAGGAAAACGCGAGCGCGAGGCCCGACGCATGAGCCTCGACCTAGAACCCATCAAGGCCCGTCTTTACTCGCCCCGCTGCCCGTGGTCGCCCTCCGAGGTGAAGCCGTGACCGACCAACTGCTCCGCTTCGCCAACATCGTCGCGTGGGCCACGCTGGTGTTCGTGGCCCTCCGTATCATCACCATCGTCGCGCTGACGGTGGTCGAACCCTACACGAACGACGCAACCATGCAGAGGCGTGCGGGCTTCCTCGTCCGCAACACGCTGCTCCTCTTCGTCGCGGCGGCGTGGCTCTGCGCCGGGAGGTTGCGTGAGCGATAGCGCAGAGAGCGGAGACTATCCCAAGCCCCGCGAAGAATAATCGTCGGACGCCGTTTGACGTTTGGCAGATGGGCGAGTAAGAGGAGGGCATGAACACCCTCTTCCTACTCGCCCTTCTCGCCTGCTCCGACACCTACCGCGCCTCGTGGAAGGCCGTGGGAGAACCGGGGCGCATCACCTGCTACTCTGGCGGGCAGGTCATTTTCGATGGGCAGTCCACGGGCAAGATCGAATCGGAAGATAGGTCGGACGGCTGGAAGTTCATGGACGCCACGAACAACCGCCTCGTCCGCGTGTCGGGCGACTGCGTCGTGAGGAACTGACCATGAGCGCGCTCTTGTGCCCGAAGTGCGGCGGTGTTCTCAAGTGGGCCTGCTCCTACGACGAAGGCGAGGCGTACTGCTCCGCTCTTCAAAGCCGCGTCGCCTTGACCGGGAAGGGCGATGAGCAGCGCCCGCTCTGCAACTTCGTGGGCAGGGTGCGCCGCATCTCTACCTCCGAGGTTGTCCTCGTCACCAAGAAGGAGAAGGCATGAGCGAACCCAGCGCACCCAGCGCATCCAAAGCCCCCCGCTACTGGCGCGTCGACTACGACAAGATGCAACTCTTCGTCGCCTACGTGAAAGCGGAGACGGAAGAAGAGGCCCTCAAGATCGCCAAGACGCTCGAAGAGGACGAGATGACGCGGTTCAACACGTCGTGGGATGGGCCGCACCTCTCGTCCGTGGACGCGGACGAGGCTCTCGACCACGGAGTGGCGTTCCGACCGAGCGACGAGGAGGAAGAATGACCGACAAGAACGGCAAGGAGGTTAGCGCCGGAGCGCGCTGCCTCTTCTACGGGTACTCCCGCGAGAAGTGGCTGCGCGGCACCGTTCGCTCCCTCAAGACCGAGGGCCCGTGGGCAGGACACGCCCGCGTGGACGACGGCGACCCAAACAACGACGACCTGCACACCAACGGCTTCCGCATCTCGACGTGGATCAAGCCCGAGCACATCGAAGTTGTCGGAGATGAACCGTGACCGAGTTCCGCATCCTGCTTCCCTTCCCGTGCGAGGAGCCGCGCCGCGTACCGCCGCTCACCGACCCGTTCCGGCTGGAGGAGGACGGTCGGCTCGCCGTCCTGTACCTGCCGGAGGGAAGCATCGTCCGCCTCATCGCCCACTACGGGCTTCCGTCGAGCCACGACACCCCCGACCCGTACCTCGCGCTGGAGTGGACGCTACCCGAGCACGGGGCGCAGTCCACGCTCTACTGGAATGGCGACGGGGTGTCCGACGGGTGGGACTGGGGCTCGAACAACCCGCCCGCTGAACCGGAGAAGGCGAAGCGGATCCCCAGCGCGCCTAGTGCGACTAGCGCGCCCACCACCGAGGAAACTACCCACATGCCTCGCAACACGCGCATCTTCTCCGACTCTCTCCTTGATGCACTCCACGCTCTTCCCGGCGTGTCCGTCTGCTACGCCCACCACGACACCGACCAGCCCTACCGTGCGTGGTTCAACGTGGAGGGTGCGGCGCTCGCGCGCGTGCTCCCGCTCCTCGCGCAGTCCGTCGCCACCAACTACGCGGGGCACCCGTTCCGCCTGCTGGTGGACGACACGGGAGACGGAGAAAGCATCGGCCCCATCGGCACCGTCGTGTTCTGCTTCGAGAGCATCGTGCGCGGGCCACGCGTCGAGGGACAGGTCGCTGCCTTGGGCGCGTTCATCGCGACGCACGCCCACGAGGTTCCGTCGTGAGGACGTGGTACTCCGGTATTCCCTGCGGATGGTTCGACGGGCTGGACGACAACATCTACGCCCTCCCGGCCACCGACAAGTACGGCTCGTACGCCGCGTTCGGCCTTGTTCGCGTCCGCGACGCAGGAGGCACGCGCACGCTCGTGTCCCAAAGCCCGATGGTCACCTACTCCCGCCCGAAGGATGTGGTGGTTCAGACCGTCCACGGCCTGTGGCCCGCTCCGATGGAGGTCATCGGCGCCCTCGCGCGGGAGGAAGTGACCGGGGAGTCCAAGGCCCAACTCGTCTACTTGGCGTACTGGCAGGTTCTCTCGTACTCCCCCGCCCTTCGGAAGTGGGTAGCGGAGCAGCATCCAAAATACTGGGCGACGCTCGTTCGCTCTTTCCCTGCCATGGAGACACCGTGACCTCTTCGCGTACTGCACCCGACTGCGGCGACAGTTCTTGCCGCTACGCTACGAACAAGGGTGGGATGCGTACGAACGGAGGGTGCCGTTGCGACGAGTGCCCCGAGTGCGGAGCGCACGTGGGGCCGAACTCGCTCCAGCGCAGGCACCGCGCGCGGTGTCCGCACCCGAGTTGGCTGCCGGAGCATCATCGCAAGGGAACGCCGTGAGCAAGCCCCTCGACGAGCGCGAGCACCTGCCCTCCGACAAGGGCTACAAGCAGCCACGCCAGTACCGCATCGAGTACCGCACGAAGCCCGAGCGACTTGCGGAGAGCGAGGTCGTACCCTTCCTCTTCAACGTGCCGGAGTGGCGCGTCTGGCGCTGGAAGAAGTACCGCTCTGTCGAGGAGCGCGACCAAGCCCTCGCCGCGCTCCAGCACAAGGCGCGGTCGGTTCGGGGTTACGAGGCGTGGTTCGAGTTTCGCGCCGAGACCGACACGCCGCACACGGAGACACCATGACCGACATCAACGGCAAGCCCCTACGCGTGGGCGACCGCGTGCGCTTCGTTGCCCACGACAGCACATGGCTCGTCGGGGTCGTGCGCGCGGTCAAGGAGACCTCGTACTACAACAACTTCGAGCAGCGGCTCGACATCTGGGAGGCAAAGGTCGACGACGGAGATCCCGACAACGCCGCGTGGGTCGAGAGCGACCGCGTCGAGGTGTTGCCTTGAAGTTCAAGTACGTCCAGACCCGCCTCGTCCGCTACACCGTGGTCATCGAAGCCCCCGACATGGACATCGCTGACGACAAGGTTCTCCTCCACGAGGAGTGGCAAGAAGACGGCGTGGAGGAGGAAGACCCTCCGTGGCGCGAGGAGTGTCCCGAGGACGCCCTTCCCGACCTGTACATCGTCGGCGGGTACGCCATTCCTGCGTACAACTACCTCCGCCCCGAACTGACGCCGCCCATGCTCGACTGCAACGGCGCTACGGTCACGGTGGGCGCGCGGGTCAAGTACCAGCGTGGGACGTTCGCGGGTGCCCCATGGTTCCCCGGCACCGTGGCCTACCTTTACGGAGAGTACGACTGCCCTACCCACGCGCTCGTTGAGGACGACGACAAGGACATCAAGTTTCTCAAGAGCGGCACGTGGGTCGGTAGTGCCCGCATCGCGCTGCTGACGGAAGAGGAGCAGGTGCCCGATGAGGACGAGTACGACGAGGAAGAGTGCGACGAGGGCTGCGTGACCGTCACGCTCTCTCGCGACACGGGAGACATCGCGGTCGAACTCTGTCCGACTTCAAGCGGTTGGTGCGTCGTGGCTGCCCTTGACGAGAACTCCGATGAGGTCGAACTCACCGACGAGGAACTAGAGCACGTTCGTCGTCTTGCGGACGACGGCATCGACGAGACCGGGAGGTGAACATGGCCGAGAACCTGTCCCTTGTTGCGGGCATCGTTGCCTTGCTCGCTGCGGCCGTCTTCGCCACCTCGTTCGACGGTGGCGCACGCTCAACGAGCCCTGCTCCGTGGTCGCTTCCGGTAGCGGTGACTGACGGTCGATGACTCACGCGCTGCTATTCCCGTTGCACGCGAGCGATGCGCGAAGTACATGCGGGACACCGGAGACAACAATGTCGGAACCCGATCCCCAGTTTGGAGCGCGCATGAGGAATGAAGCACTCGAATACCGAAACGCGGCGTTCGACGGGTTTGTCCAGCGCGTCATCGAACAGGTGCAACAGGCAGCCCGTGGTGGCGCGCTCCGCGTCCATGTCCCCGTGATGTGGGAGACGGACAAGATGCGCCTTCGGGAAGCCTTGGAAGGGTGGGGCCTTGTCACGGAGTTCGAGCCGCACCCTACGTCCCCCGACACCTGTAGCGCCGTCGTTCGTTGGTGCTAGGTGTGGTGGATCGTCACGACGGGGTACTGCCCCGAGGAGGCTGTCCTCGTTATCGCGGATAGCGCAGAAGAAGCCATCCGAGAGTACGCCTACGGGTTCGACTACACCGAGGGTTTCACGGAGCACCTGCTGCATGGGGCTGGACGCGCCGTCGTTCTTTCCTACGAGCAGGTAGCGGCCCTGCGCCTTCCGCCGTCGGGGCCGTCGCTTACGGAAGAGGACGCCGAGGACGATGTTTCGTGGGAGATGACATGAGCAAGTGGGAGAGGGTCGGCGTCATCGGTGTTGACGCAGGTCTGGTGTGGGTCGGAGACCCCTGCTACCTCTACGAAGACGACGAGCGCGCGGCGATGGGAAAGACCTACGAGGACTTTCTCGCGATCCTCCGCGACCGAGAAGTCGAAGGTGTCGCCCAGTTCAACTACGCACAACGTCGTCCCGGTCTCGGCGTCGCTCTCTACACGGCGAACGGCGACGGCCTCTACCCAGTCGAGGTGCGGAGAGACATGGCAGGCCGCGTTGTCGAGATGCGCGTTCGCTTTGAGGAGAAGTAGATGGAAGACCCTCGCATCCCCATCAACGGCAAGGTTCGTTCGGCGGGCATCCTCATCGGCCTCCTGCTGATGATCGCAGGTCTCGTTCTTGGCTGGATTCGGAGCGGGCAACCCATCTCGCTTCCTCCTACAGGGTACAAGCCTCCAGAAAAGTAGTTGTCCGATAGCCTTTCGGGCTTGACGCTCGTACGGCTGGCGTTATCTACGAAGTGCCATCCACGAGGAGGAAACATGGCAGACGACATCCAGAACGAAGAAGCGCAGAGCAACGAGGGCTTCCCCGAGATCGACACCTTCCTTTCCGCCGTTGGCGACCGCATCCAGAAGGTTCGCGAGTTTCGTGGCATGACCCGTCGTGAGTTCGGTGAGGCCCTCGGCCTCAAGGGCAACTCCGCTGGCACGGGCGTCTACGCCATCGAGACGAGCGGCAACGCTACCCGCCTCGACACGATCTACAAGTCCGCGAAGGTTCTCGGCGTGACGCCGGGCTTCCTGCTCGACGGCGGAGAGTTGAAGATCGAGAAGTCCTCGAACTTCTAGTCCGCGCGAAAGCGCATGGTGCGGCATGCGGCATCCCGATAAGATGCCGCATGCCGCAGTTATTTTTCATCCAGTTCCCCACGGGGCGCGTGGATGCCGTTCACCCGTTTCAACCTCCTCCGCGTATTCGCGCAGACCTAGAACTCCACGCAGCGGCGTGTCCTGCCTGTACGTGGGGGGTTCGTGTGCTTGCGGACTCTCCGCTTCGCGCAGAAACCGTGTCCGTCGTGTGCGAGGAGGGTGTGCGGCTCGCAGACAAGATCATGGTGGCGAAAGAGAGATGGGAAGCATGGAGAGGTTGAGGCAGACGCTAGAGCGCATCGCGAGGAACATGCGCCCTTGGTGGAGCACGTGGAGAAGCAGGAGCGACAACTCCGCTTGTGCCCCATCTGCCGCTGCGAGTATGTGCTGGAGTGGCACGACGAGGACTGCGCCTACAACGACGCACGCGACGCGCTGGCCCTGCTCGACGCGTTTCTCGACAAACCCGCACGACACATTGACGAACGGCTCGCCGGAGACTAGGTAGGGGGCGAACCCGGAGCGTTCATGTCGAAGGAAGCAGAGATCGAGAAGATGGAAGAGGAGATCGCGCGGCTGGAAGACGCCCTCGATGCGGTCACCGACGAGCGGGACTCCCTCCAGAAGGAGTACGACGCCCTCAAGAGCGAGTGCGAAGAGGCGGAGACCGACCGCGACACGGCGCGCGAGCGCGTCGAGGCGCTAGAGGCCCGCGTGGAGGAGTTGGAGGAAGAACTCGACGAGACCGACAAGTCGCTCGACGAGGAGAAGGACTTCAACGAGGCCGCGCACGCCGTCATCTCCGCGCTCGACACCTACTTCTCGTGGCTCGACAACCCCCCGCCCAACATGAGCGCGGACGACCTCAAGGCCTACGTCGCTAACGCGCGCCGCGACCTCGACTACGCTCGTCGCGAGGTGGTCTGATGGCGTACATCGTCGTGGTCATTCCCGGTCGGCCCTCTACCGACGAAGCGGCGCGCGAACTCCGCACGCTGGCGCACGACACCTTCACGCGAGCGATGCACGAACGCATCAGCACGAGCGTCGTGACCACTTTCGAGGAAGAGGTCTGCGACGAGTACCTCGACAAGGGAGGAAACCCGGAGACGTGGCCCGAGGCGCTTGGAGGCGGCTTCGAGCCCACGTGGAAGGTTCCCTACGCGAACGCCATCGTCTTCGGGAGCATGGATGTGGGCGAGCGCGAGGCGCGCATCGTCAACGCTGCCGTGGAAGCGGAGCGCATGCTCGCCGTTCGCCTCCCCGAGGGAAGGCTCAAGCGCGTCACGGGCGTCGTCGGCGGGCGTTTGACGGTTGACACTTGATCCTGTCGTGGCTAGACACGAGAACGGAGCGACCATGTCCGAAGTGATCCCAGAGTTCGACATCCTCGGAAGGGCGCAGGCGCTCGTCCGCACGCTGCTCGATCACGGGCACACCCACGTCACCATCGCCGATGCGCTGGGCGGACGTGTGACGCCCCGCACCGTGTACCGCTGGGCGAAGGGCGAGCATGCCCCGCAGAAGCAAAGCGACCTCGTAGCACTCGAACGCATGGTCGCGAGCGTGAACGGGGCTGCGGAGAAGCCTGCTAGCGCATAGCCTGCTCCGTAGACCTCGGGAGCAGTCATGGAGACCAAGACCAAGATCCTCATCGGCGCGGGCAGCGTGGTCGCTGGCGTCGGCGGGTTCGTGGCCTTCCGCATGTTCGTGAAGAGCAAGACCCGAGAGGTGCTCGTCAACGAGTACAACTTCCCGGACGTCCTCGCCTACATCAAGTTGTTAGAGAAGAGCACGGGCGGCGACTGGAACCTCCCCAACATGGAGGAGTTCCTCGATGCCCTCGTGCCCGTTTGGTCTGCCACGATGCCCAACTCCGCCATGAAGGACATCCTCCAGAACGGGCGCAAGAGCGTGTTCTGGTCAGAGAAGCACAAGAAGCCTGCCAGCGAGAAGTCGGAGAAGATTCTCTTCAAGGCGATGCTCGCGGCCTACGAGACCCCGGAAGACGCCAGCAACCTTGAGATGCTGACGGCGGCGGGCTTGTCCATCTACGAGGACTACGCCAGCGGGAAGGACAAGAAGAAGACCTCCCGAGGCTGACGGCTAGGCTGGGCTAGGCTAGGCTGGGCTAGGCTAGGCGCCCTCTTCGAGGGCCGCCAGCACCTCCGCTTCCACCATGGCGGCGACGTAGCGCGCGAACTCCTGCCGCTGCACCTCGTTCATGCTCCCCGCGACGGCGTAGAGGTCGCGGAGTGGGAACTTCACGGCGATCTGCCACTTCCCGCTCTGCAGCATCTTGGCCTGCAACTCGGTGATGCTCTCCGCATAGGCGCGCGCGGTTCCCAGCGAGGACATCTCCTGCGCGACCTTGGCGGCCCACCCGAGGACGTCCTGCGCGGTCTCCTGCCACTTGCGACCTTGGGCCTGCCCCTGCGGGTTGCCCGCGAAGCCACCGAAGAAGTCCTCCCAGCCGCCGGGACGCTGCTGTTGCTGCCTGCGCTGACGCGACTCCTGCTCCGGTTCCGGCTCGGGGGCCTGCTGCGTGCGCCACCTGCGAAACGGATCGAAGCCCTCGTCCTGCGGGGGAGGCGGGAACGCCTGCTCGCGGATGCCGGGGTACATCTGCTCCATCTTGGCGCGGATGCGGAGAGCGTTCTCCTTCTCTCCTCCGACGCCCTGCTCTGCGAGGGCGAAGACTGCTTTGTACCGCTCGACGATCTTCTCTTCGTAGGGCACTACTTCGACACTCCGCGTGCGATGCCGAATAGCACGGTCGCAGCGGCGAGGCCCGTCAAGACCATCACGGTTCCACGGTCGGACGTAGACTTGTTGAGGCCGTAGGCAGCGATGGCTGCGGGTACGAGCGGCCCCACGCTCCCGACGAGATAGCCCGCCGAGGCAGGTACGCCCTGCGCGAGCCCCGCGATGGCGTTCGTGCTCGCGAGGCCCAGCGCCGCTCCGACAACGGGGCCCCAACCGTCGGGGAGGTTCAACTTCGCCGCGATCTGCTTGTCGAAGGCATACCCCGCGAGCGTCGATGCAAGAACGACGCTCGTGGAGATGCTGCTGAACTTTGCCGCCTGTCCGAACGTGAGTGTGCCCGCGTCCTGCGGAGCGGCTCCGTAGGATCGCGCCGAGGGCGACAACTCGTAGAGGCCCGCGTAGCGCGCGACCTCGGGAGCAACACTCATCACGGCGTTGGCGAGGACGGGGTTCATCCGACGTACCGCTCCTGCATCTTCGAGAGGGCGTAGACGGCCGCGACCGCAAGGGCTCCGTACACGACGAACTTCACGGGCACCCCGAGGATGCGCTTCGGTTCGTCCGTGTCCTCCGCTCCGTAGCCTCTCGGGTACGGGAGGGAGTAGGGCACGTACGAGGGGGAGAACCCGGTGGCGGGGGTCATGTAGGGCCCCATCGCAGGCGTAAGCGGGTACGCCGACGGGATGCCCTGCACGATGGCAGGGAGAGCGAGGTTAGCGGCTCCGTACATTCAGGCCCCCTTGGCCGCGTTGTACTGGTCGTAGGCGTACTTGCCGCCGAGGAAGATGCCGCCCGCCGCGACCGCCGTGGCGACGACATTCGAGAGCATCTCCATCCGCGCGATCTGCTTCTCGGTCGCCTTGGGGAAGAGGAGGTTGGTGATCGTGTTGCTCTCGATGGCGACCAAGAAGCCGCCGAGAACGCCGACGCCCGCACCGACCATGATGCCCGCGAGCCCCTTGCCGAGGGCAGCCGTCATCGACGGGGTGAGATCGTCCTTCTCGCCCATCTCCGCCGCGCCGTAGCCCATCCCGACCGGGATGCTGCTGTAGACCGACGGCCCAATGTGCCAACCCGGAGACGGATTGATGATGGGCAGGTTCGACGGAAGGTAGGTGGCCGCGTGGACAGGCCCCGCAGGACGAACCATGCCGCCGACGGGATCCTGCACGGGGGCGACGCCGACCGGAGGGCCGAAGAAGTTCCCGACCGCACCGTAGGAGAGGTTGCGGGCGCGGGAGTGGTCACGGGAGGTGAAGCGGCGGGCAGAACGGTTGACGAGCATGGGAGGCACCTTGGTTGGAGTGTAGGCGATGGGCGGCCCGACGCGCCAGCCGGGGCCGGGAAACACGGGCACGGAGACGCCCTTGAGCGGCGCCGCAGGCTGGAAGGCAGAGGGCTTGATGTAGGACATGAAGGGCTCTGCGTCGAGCGCTCCGTAGGCCTTCACGGGAGGGGTGTAGGAGACCTGCGCACCCTTGTACCAGCCGGGGCCGAGGATGAGCGGAGTCTTGAGCGCACCCGTTGCAGGCACGACGCCGCCCTCCTGCGTGCGGTACACGGGAGGCGCGTAGTAGGGGTAGAGCCACGGCTCCGCGCCGATGCTTCCGTAGGTCTCCGCGTTCGGAACGACGCGGTACGCGCTGTGAGGCTGTGCCATGGTTACTCCAACCTGTCCACCGCACCCTGCAACATCTCCTCGTCGGGGTGCAGGTAGCGAGCGGTGGTGTTGATGCTCTTATGTCCAGCGAGAGCCTGTAGCGTGCGGAGGTCAGCACCGCGCTTGAGCGCGTGCGAGAGGAAGGTGTGACGCAAGACGTGAGGGGAGAGCGTAGCGCCAAGCACGGGGTGCTCTGCTCGAAGCATCCGCGTCACCTTTCGCACCGCTGCAGGCGTAATGGGGGTGTCCTTGTTGCCAAGGAACAGCCAGCCGTCCTTCGCCTTCCCGCCGATGCGCTTGTAGTAGTCGTCGAGCGCCTTGGCGCCGGGCTTGTTTAGCGGCACGAACCGCTGCACGTCGCGCTTCCCTCGGAAGAGGAGCCCGCGAACGCCGCCCTTCTTGGTGTCTTCCTCGAAGCGAAGGTTGCACATCTCGGAGATGCGCAGCCCCGTGCGCGGGAGAAGGAGCAGGATCGTGCGGATGGGGTCGCTGCATGTCTCGGCCGCCTCGTAGTAGGCGACGAGTTGATCGGGCGTGAGCGCATCGCGCATCCCTGCGGGACGACCCTTCGCCTTCGGGAGAAGGGCGTTGATGTCGTCCTCGCTGTAGCCCTGCGCGAGGAGGTAGTGCTTCACGGCAGCGCGGAGCGGCAAGACTGTCCCGAGAGGGGTCTTCCCACTCACCTTGTTCGATAGCCACTCGACAGGGTCTTTCCCTTGAGACGACTCCATGATGGAGACGTACTTCTCCTGCGTGCTCGGGAGCAGTCCCTGCTTCTGGAGGTGCTTCTCAAGGGTTGCCATGTGCGGAGACTACTCCTCGGGGAACAGGAGGCGGTCGGCGACGAGGCCGAGACCCGTGCCCATCGCGGTGTAGGCGAGGCGCTCGATCCAGCCGTTGCCGTACTTGTAGGCCACGAGGACGCCCGCGCCCGTGCCCACGAGAGCCGCAGGGCGCGTGAGCGAGTCGTAAGCCTTCCAGCCCGCCCATGCCGTGCCTGCGAGAGCAGCGAGCCCGACGATAGGGATGAGCGGAACGAACCCGTAGGGGTTCTTCAGCGCGACGCCGTACTGCGGGCTCGGGTGCTTGACGATGCCGTAGTTCTTCGGGTTGACGAGAGCCGTCACCTTGGAGAGTACGGGGTTCTTGCGGCGAGCGCGACGGTGCTTGGAACGGGCCATGGGGTACTCCTACTTGGGAAGATGGTTCGGACGTGGACGGATGCCGGAAGACAGCGTCTGAACCGTCTCCTCGTCGTAGTAGATGGGGGCACCGAACAAGTCTTCGCCCATCGCGTCGGCGTCCCGCTCGGAGTGGTTGTTGCGTTCGAGGTGCCACAGCGCGGCGTGTCCGAACTCGTGGCGGAGGACGCCCTGCACGCGGCTCTCGTCGTCGTTCACGACCAACTTCGGCGCGACGACGATGCACAGGTCGCCGCGCTTGTTGCGCACGGTGTAGGCCATGTTCCTGCGCGCAGGGAACTCCTCGGGGTCGCCGACGGCGAGGTCGACGTAGAAGTCATCGCCCAACCGCTCGCAGACGGTGGCGTGGAGTTCAGCGAAGATGTCTTCGACGTCGAGCATGGACACGGAGGTTCCTTGTCGGTGAGCCTACCGCGCAGGCTCACCGACAGCGACGTCCGGGCATGAAGCGGAGTGCTACGGACGATGCTACTTGTCCGCTGGCGCTTCCTTCATCGTTTGCCACTTGTCCCCGTACGTGATGGAGACGGCGATCTTCGCCCCCTCGCGATACTGGCGAGCCTCGGGCCCATAGCCGTATCGACCTGCGGAGAGCGTCCGACCGGACACCTCCCAGATGCCCCCATCGCCTTCCTCGAACACCTCGACGACGTCTTCGACGGTCATCGGGACGGCGTTGCGCCCATCAGGGATGCGAACGACGATGTTCGCCCCGACAGGCGGCAACGTGTGGGGCTTGTTCGCGCCCACCGTCACGGTCGCCCCAGCGGGCTTTCGGGAGGCAGCGCGAGGGTTCGCGCGGGGCGGAACGGGCCGCACCATCGCGTCGATCCCACGCGCGCGGTCGGTGAGAAACCCGAACTTCTCGTAGAAGGCACGCAAGTCCTTCTTGTTCATCGGGGGCTTCTTCTCTCCGTATTCCTTCTGTGGGCTCACCGTCAGCGTCACGGGAAGCCCAGCAGCGTCCGCCGCCGCGAGCACGATCTGCATGAGGCGCGCACCCTGCCCGCGCTGCCGCTCGTCCTTGTTCACGCCGATGTAGGAGAGGCTCACGGCGAG
>Ga0114966_10000811_pt1 | contig 29477 bp, 29 predicted proteins | sample M_130207_XF_Meta_FD_87029 | JGI IMG/M metagenome (GOLD analysis project Ga0114966, IMG submission 87029) | Freshwater microbial communities from Lake Montjoie, Canada to study carbon cycling - M_130207_XF_MetaG | ecosystem: Environmental > Aquatic > Freshwater > Lake | place: Lake Montjoie... | reverse complement strand
GAGTTCATGATAGGATGAAAGCGAAAACTGATGGGAGTAGCAAATGAAACTCAAGCCTGCCGCGGAAAAAATGGGGAAAATAATTAAACCGAAACTGGGGGTGGCGTGGTTTGACTTTTCAGTGGGCTGTTCCATGATGGGTTTTGCATGAGTGACATGATTTATCCTCGAAGCCCGCGCGAAACCATGGCGGGATGGGCTTATTTACCTCGGTTTGTTGATAAGATTCGGCTGCATCTCGCTGGGAAACTCCATGCGGAATATGCGGAGAATTTTACTCAGGGATTTGACGGGTATTGGCTGAATGCGGCTGGACTGAACGCTGAGCAGGTGATCGAGCTTGTGCGTTGTAGTGTGACCGACGGTGAGGTTTGCGATTGGATCCGCACGCATGTTAAGAAATCGGACGCTGAGAGGGAGCAATGCAATAGCTACATCCTCAATCGTGGGCGCGAGGAGGAGGTTGAGTTACGATCGCGATTGGAAATGCGAAAGGCGCAAGCGGGGTTGTCTCATCGGGATGATATCCAAACCTTCGTGGACTTTATCGACGCGGATGAAAAGCGTGGGTGATGAGCTGGTGGTGGGGTTGCAGAGCGGCGTGATCGGGTTTCTTTTGAATCGGGAAACTCAAACCAGTAAATCCCGCACGACCTCGCCATGCACATCGGTCAAACGACGTTTGACTCCGTTATGGTAAAAGGTGAGTTTCTGGTGGTCGATGCCTAGCACATGTAGAATCGTGGCGTGTAGGTCGTAGATACTCACGGGGTTTTCCTTAACCGAATACCCAACATCATCAGTTTTTCCGTAGGTAAACCCTTTTTTAATACCTGCACCTGCGAGGAAACAGGTGAATGCGTCGGGATGGTGATCACGGCCGTTTGCACCCAAACCTTGGGTGACAGGAGAGCGACCGAATTCGGTGCTCCAAATGAGAAGGGTATCGTCGAGTAGTCCACGTTGTTTGAGATCTTGAATCAAACCGGCTACCGGCTTATCCATCGTGGCCGCTTGGGCGTCGTGATTTTCTTTGAGGTTTTCGTGTCCGTCCCAGTTGATGCGAGGGCTTCCAAAGGAACCACCGTTGAGGACTTGGACAAACCTGACCCCTTTTTCTAGGAGTCGGCGCGCGAGTAGGCAGTTTTTACCAAATCCTTTGGTGCGTTCATCGTCGAGTCCGTAGAGGGTTTGCGTGGCCGGGGTTTCTCCGGAGATATCGGTGGCTTCTGGGACACTCATTTGCATGCGCGCAGCCAACTCATATGAGCGCAACCGCGCACCAAACGCGCTGTCACCTTCGTGATCTTTGACAAAACTTCGGTTTATTTTTGCCAAGAAATCCATCCCTTTACTCCGAGCCTGTGCAGGAACGTGAGCAGGGGTGTTGAGGTCTGCAATGGGCTCGCTGGCTCCGGTTCGAAACGAAACCCCTTGATAATTGGCTGGGAGAAAACCTGCGGTCCAATTGATAGAACCACCGGCGGGTAATCCTCGTGAGTCTGGTAAAACGACAAACGATGGAAGATTCTCATTCATGGTTCCCAAGCCATAATTCAACCAAGCTCCGAGGCAAGGGAAGCCGTTCATTGTGTAGCCGGAGTTCATCTGAAAAGTAGCTGGTGTGTGGTTGTTACTTTTGGCAACCATCGATTGGATGAAGCAGAGGTCGTCCACCCGTTTGGCTAATTGTGGGAATACATCGCTCACCCATTTTCCAGATTTTCCATGCTGGCGAAATGGGTAGACGCTTTTCATCAGATTTCCGGGTTGTCCAAAAAACCCCTTATTCTCCCCCATGTCCTTCAAGGGCTGACCATTGAGTTTATCCAGCTCGGGTTTGTAATCGAACGTATCGACTTGGCTCACGCCACCTGCGCAAAAAATATGGATTACGCGTTTGGCTTTGGGTGCAAAATGCGGGCCTGAAATATTTGACTGAATAGCGGGTGTGTCGCGCTGGGCCAAGCATGCAAGAGCGACTCCGCCGACTCCACTTGCTGTGGTCCACAAAAAGTGACGGCGTGGCATTACCACTTGTTTAGGATCATCGTGCATACACAAACTCCGTGGTGTTGAGTAAGGCCCAACAAACATTTTCTATGGATGTTTCGGCTGCTAAATGTTCAGCGTTTTTCAATTCTTCGGCGGAAGGGTTTCGCGCGAAACAGTGCCAGTAAGCTCGATGGATCGCGGGTCGAATTTGACCACGGGTTTCTTTCTGGACACGGGCTGCCAACAAGGTGGCCTGTCGATGCACGAATGAGTTATTCATCAAACCGAGAGCCTGTAACGGGGTTGTGGTGAGACCTCGCCGAGGGGTTTTTACTGAGGGATCTGGACAATCAAAAGACTCCAGCAAGGGATCTTTTCCTGAATTAATGTTCATGCGATAGATGGTCCTTCGGTTGAATTCGCTCCCTAGCTTGTTGGTAGGAAAATAAAAAGTGGCGTTGAAACTCGTGGTGTCGAACGGACGAAAACTCGGCCCTGTCATTTTGGAATTCAGTTCTCCGCTTACTAGTAGCATCGAATCACGTAATACTTCTGCTTCGAGTCGGCGGGGCGTTACGCGCCAAAGATAAAGATTTTCCGCATCAACACGGGAGGCCGCCTGATTGAAATCGGAGGTCTGACGGTAGGTCGATGAACTGACGATCAAGCGATGAAGTTCTTTGAGGCTGCTGCCGCTCGCAATGAACCTTGAAGCCAACCAATCGAGTAATTCGGGATGTGTCGGAGCAACTCCGCTGGCGCCGAAATCATTGGAAGTCGCAATGATTCCAATTCCGAAATGATACTGCCAGATTCGGTTTACCATGACACGAGGAGGCAAGGGATTCGTTGGGTCTGCTAACCAGTCGGCAAATTTCAGTCGGCGTTGGCCTTCGGGTGATGAGGCCTCCAACCCGAACTCTGCTGAAGGTGATTTGATCACGGAAAGGCCACCCGGAGTTACCTCTTCACCGGGCGTTCTAACATCACCACGCTTGAGACGTTTGGTTGGAAGGGGTTGATCGCGTTTGCCCGCGTAGACGAGTGGAAGGGCAGGGGATCCGGCCTTCAGTGCCTTTTCTTCATCAGGGGTCGCGAGTGGGCGGTCACCGTGTTTGACGCCGTCAAAAACAGATTTTACGCGATAGTAATCAGCTTGGGGAATCGGATCGAATTTGTGCGCATGACACCTTGCACAGTTCAATGTTAAGCCAAGAAATCCCTGACCCACTACGCTGATTAAATCTTCCATTTCCTCTTCGCGTGTCACCATGCGTTGAGTTTGATTCGCTTGGCTATTTCCTGCCTGATCCCAAGGGCCACACACTAATAAGCTGGTTGCGATGATTCCATCGTGGGTCACGGGTTGAATGACATCACCAGCGACCTGCTCACGCATAAACTGTGTGTAGGGTTTGTCCGAGTTGAAAGACCGGATGACATAGTCGCGATAAGGCCAGGCGTTTTCGCGCATGTGGTCATACTCGAACCCTTGGCTCTCTGCGAAACGAGCGATATCCAACCAGTGTCGTGCCCAACGTTCTCCGTATTGAGGTGAGGCGAGGAGGTGATCAACCACACGCTCGTAGGCTCCCGGGGAATGATCTGATTGAAAAGCTTCCACCTCAGAAGGCGTGGGAGGCAACCCGATCAAATCAAAACTCAACCGCCGGAGGAGCGTGGCGCGATCGGCCTCCACGGAAGGTTTGAGACCTTTGTGTTCCAACTTTTTTAGGATGAATAAGTCGATCGGGTTTCTGGCCCATCGAGATTGGATAACCTTGGGAGGCTCTGGGGACTGTAATTTTTGAAACGCCCATGGCAACTTTTCAGGAGCTCCATCCGCAGCTAAAACGTGCGTCTCCACAGTGCTCAGCAAGCCAAGACCCATTAAAACCAGAGTGATGGTTTTAAGAATTCTAACCCGAGATTTCTTAGTCAGAAAATACCTTCGCATTGGATAGGATGAGATAAAGAAAAAACTTACATCTCCACACTCTGAATGCAAACTTTTTCCCTGCCCTAGGTGAACAATTAAGGTTTTCGGTGTGGGAGGACTTGAACCTGCAGCGCGGATTGAACCTTGGCTGAGCGGTAGATCCGTTGGGTCGCTTTCCGAAAATCTTCTGGTTTAGCTGTGGGTATGTTGACGAACGTCTGGGGATTTCGATCGACGAGCGGGAACCAAGAACTCTGTATGTGGATCATCACACGGTGGCCGCGTCGGAAGGTGTGGCAGACGTCGGGAATAGTGAATTTAATAGGGGCGATCTGATCTGGAGTGAATGGCTCCGGTTTTTCGAAACTGTTGCGGAATTTTCCACGAAATACATCACCCCGAACCAGTTGCTGATAACCTCCCATTTTAACTTGCGACGGATTGGGATCGGGGTTTGGAAAGTCTCCCGGATAACTATCCACAAGTTTGATGACCCAGTCGGAATCGGTGCCAGTGGTGGAGACGTAGAGTGAGGCGATAAGGGGGCCGGCGAGGGTCAGATCCTCCTCGAGGGGTTCGGTCTCGTAGACCAATACATCGGTGCGTGAGGAGGCAAAACGTTGATCCTCCAGAGGGTAGTCCGAGGGGTATTTTGGAGACTTTTGGTTGGTATAAGGCACCGGCTTTGCGGGGTCACTCATGTATTCGTCGAAGGAATTGCCAACGTCGCTTGCAGGTTCGAAACGAAGTTTCCCGTTGGGTTGAAAATAGAGTGTGCGTGCGACAGATTCTTTTGGTGGCCAGGTGCTGAATTTTCGCCATTGATGAGTGCCTGTCTCGAATATTTGGGCTTCGGTAGGCGTAAAATTTGTGTCGCCTTTGAGGAAATGGCGAAAGAAGGGAAGCTCAATTTTTTCTCGGTAATGGTCTGCGGTTTTAGCATGGAAGTTGATTGGGCCCAGGTTGGCCCCCGAGGTGTGGCTCCAGGCTCCATGGGACCAAGGCCCCATCACGAGCACGTTGGTAATGCCGAGGTTTTGCTTTTCGGTCCAGCGGTAAGTTTCCAGCGGCCCGAACAGGTCCTCGGCATCAAACCAACCCCCAACATTCATGACGGCACACCGGATGTTCTTCAGGTGGGGGCGGATATTTCGAGCCTGCCAGTAAGCATCGTAGGTGGGGTGCGCGAGGAACTCGTTCCATTCGGGGGATCGCCCTTTCAGCAAGAGTGTATCGGAATTTGCCAAGGGGCCCATCCGGAGGAAAAAATCGTAGCCGTCAGGGGTTTTGAAATTGAAATCCCGATGGAACTCGCGTAGTGGATCCTCGGGTTTTTGAGAAAACTTGTAGAAGAAATCAAAATTCTGACTGAGGAAAAATGCGCCGTTATGATGAATATCATCCCCCATAAACCAATCGGCGATCGGTGCCTGTGGGGATGCTGCCTTCAGGGCGGGGTGGTTGTTGATCATTCCCATCGAAGTATAAAATCCAGGGTAGGAAATACCGAAAAGTCCCACGTTCCCATTATTCGATGGCACGTTTTTGACCAACCAATCAATTGTGTCCCAAGCATCGGAGCTTTCGTCGGAATCCTTGGGGCCTTTCGACGGATTGAAAGGGCGCACATGGACATAGGTGCCTTCGGAGCCATAGCGACCACGGACATCCTGAGTCACCATGATGAACTGGTCCTTGGCCAATGTTGCGAACGAACCGTCCGGCGATGTGTAATTGTCCGCACCATACGGTTTCAAGGCGTAGGGCGTGCGGGTCAGGAGAATAGGCCAAGATTTGGAGTCATCCTTGGGAATGAAAACGCGGGTAAAAAGCCGGACGCCGTCGCGCATAGGAATGAGGTGTTCATACTTCGTGTAATGTTCCTCAAACCAATGATTGTTCGTGCTCGAAAGGGTTTCCCCTGCCGTGGTTGCAGCCGCAAGCGAAGTAATCAGGATGCTTATGCAGTAGAAAAATGTGTGCAGTAGTTTGGACATGTTTGAGGATTTGTTAAGGAGACTCAGTGCGGGGAGCAAGAGGGGGCGGGGGAATCGTGACCGTGCTTTTTGTGCTCAAGAATTGCTTGAGTCGGAGTGGATGATTTTCAAAATATTTTGTCAAATCCGCTAGGCACTGCACGGTTTCGGGGCTGAGATGGTGTTCGATGCCTTCAATATCCTGCTGCTGGATCTCGGGAGGAAGGCCGAGGATCGAAAAAAAACGGCTGAGCGTATGGTGTCGCTTCTTGATGAGTTGAGCTACGTCGTGACCGGCGGTCGTGAGCGTGAGTCCGCGGTACTTCTCGTAGTGGATGAATCCAAGCTCGCTCAGTTTTTGCACCATGCTCGTGACGGAGGCTTGTTTGACCTGAAGGCTATTTGCGATATCGACGACGCGAGCGTAGCCCTTCTCGTCGATCAATTCTTGGATGCGCTCCAGATAATCTTCCGCGCTTTGGCTTGGGAATGGCGGGGTTGGCATGTGTTTGGTAGTGTGATGGTCGCAAGTTATCTGGAAAAAGCAAGTTTAGGCTGAGAAATCGAGCGACCAAGAAATAAAAAAAAACGCTTGTGAAAAATTTCACGATCAGTCATCTTTGGCGCGAGCTTAGAAATGCGATCGCGTTTCTTGGGTGGTGACTTTTTTCTGGGTGGTGATTTTTTCAGAATGAGACATTGGTTTGGATTAACATTAGTGATCATGGCAAGTTTCTTGCCGTGGGGTGGAACCTTGCTGGCCCAGTCGGGGCATGAGCCTGCGGCGCATGCGGTGGCAGGCCATGCGGAGCACGCGACAGAGGAGGGAATTCCGCTTTATGCTAAACCCATTTTCTCGATCGGGCCGTTGCCGGTCACGAATTCAATGATTATCACTTGGGTGGTGGCGTTATTGCTGATCGGTGGAGCTCAGGTTGCGATGAGGAAGGCCCGGCTTGTTCCTTCGGGTGCTCAAAATTTCTGGGAATTTATCGTCGAAGGTTTGTATAATTTCTTAGGTGGAGTTTTGGGCCATAAGTTGGCCGCCAAAACTTTTTGGTTTTTTGCTACGTTGTTTATCCTGATCTTGGCAACCAACTGGTTTGGTTTGATTCCTGGGGTGGGGACGATCGGATGGGGCCACCCTGACAGTCATGGAGTTTTACATCATATTTCGACCCCAATTTTGCGGGGAGCCAATGCGGATTTGAATATGACGTTGGCCATGTCGATGATCTTTTTTGTCTGCTGGGTGGTGTGGGCATTGCAAGCCAATGGTCCGGGCGGGTTTATCATGCACCTTTTTGGACCCAAAGGAGCTACCACAGGGTTGCTCAAAGTGTTGATGGTTGTGGTTTTCATCGCGGCTGGGCTGTTGGAGGTGGTTTCGATATTGTTCCGACCCGTTTCTCTAAGTTTTCGATTGTTTGGTAATATTTACGCAGGCGAGAACATGCTGGAATCCATGGCGGCGATCGTGCCTAGCTTGAGTGGTATTATTCCCATTCCGTTTTATTTTATGGAGTTAATGGTCGGGTTAGTGCAGGCGTTGGTGTTCATGCTTTTGACGGCGGTGTTTACGCTGTTGATTTGCTCTCACGGAGAGGATCATCACGACGCGCACGGTGGTAAAAAAGGTCACTAAGAACAATTTTAATAATTTCAACGATCTGACCGTGGTCAAACGCGGGGATTGTTGAGCAAAGCAAAAAAACGAAAGAAACATATGTTGATCCCGATGTTTGCGGAAATGACCGGTAACTTGCATGTCGCTGCGGCGGCACTTGGTGCAGCTATTGGTGTGGGTCTGATTGGTATGAAGGCTTCTGAAGCGGTGGGCCGGAACCCCGGTGCTGCAACACCGATCTTGGTCCAAGCGATTTTGAGCACAGCCTTCGCTGAAGGTATCGTGTTCTTCGCTATTTACTTGGTGAAGTAACTGAGTAGCAAAGCAGGGTCAGATCGGCCCTGCTTTGCAAGATTTTGGTGTATCCTAGAGTTTTATGACGCAATTTATTTTGCTGGCCGCTGCGGACGGGGGTCTTTTAGAATCAGCTCGGCAGACGGGAGAACAATTCGGCTTTAATAAGTCGATGTTCATCGCTCAAGTTATCAGCTTCCTGCTGGTGGCGCTGCTGCTGCGTGCTTTTGCCTATAAGCCGATTTTAAAAATGTTAGAGCAACGCCGACAATTGATTGCTCAAGGGTTGGAGAACGCTGATCGAATCAAAGCCGAGCTCACCAAGACGGAATCGGCCCGCCAAGAGATTTTGAGTCAGGCAAACACCCAAGCCAATCGATTGATCGAGGAGGCTCGTGCGGCGGCGATGAGGGTGCAAGAGGTTGAAACCCAGAAGGCAATTTTAGCTGCTGAACAAATTATTATCAAAGCTCGTGAAGCGGCATCCATGGATCATGCTCGCATGTTGGCTGAATTGAAGCGAGAGATTGGGCACTTGGTGGTTCGCACTACGACTCAGGTTACGGGCAAGATTTTGACTGCGGAAGATCAACATCGCCTTGCTGAGGACACAAACCGGCAGATCGCGGCTTAAGTTGAACCGCTCATGAAAATACCCAAACAGGCTCGTCGGGATGCTAAGCATTTATTCGGAGTCACGTTGATTAACGGGACGATGGACGAAGGGCGTGTGCGGCAGTCGATGGAATTGTTACTGGCGCAGAAGCCGCGCGGTTATCTTGCTGTTGCAAGTCATTTTCAACGGTTGGTAAAGCTTGAGATCGAGCGACGGACGGCGTTGGTTCAGAGTGCGACGGTTTTGGGATCCGAGCTTAAAACAGGGGTTTTGGCGCAACTTTCGCAACGGTACGGAAGTGGGTTGAACGTGACATTTGGAACCGATGCCACGTTGTTGGGTGGGTTGCGGGTGCAGGTGGGCAGCGACGTTTACGATGGCAGTGTGAAAGCCCGTTTGGCGGCCCTTAAAAACAGTTTTTGATTTAGAGTTTAAGAAATCCAGAGAATTTTCAGTGACGCAATGAGCACATTACTCCAAGACATTGAAGCGCAAATCGCAGGGGTCAAAGCCTCGGTGGCGAAACAGAACGTGGGTGTTGTTCGCGAGATCGCGGACGGCGTGGCCAAAATCGAGGGTTTGACGGATGTCATGCTCAACGAGATGATCGACTTCGGCAACGGCGTGGTCGGTCTCGCACTAAACCTTGAGGAGACTGAGGTTGGCGCGGTGATCCTCGGCGAGTATACCTCGGTCGCCGAAGGTCAAGAGGTTCGCACAACAGGTCAACTCCTTTCGGTCCCAGTGGGCAAAGGTTTGTTGGGCCGAGTAGTGAATGTGCTGGGGCAACCCGTGGACGGCAAAGGGCCGATTTCATCGAGCGTTTCTTATCCAGTGGAGAAGATTGCGCCCGGGATTATTAAGCGGAAATCGGTGAGCCAACCGTTGCAGACGGGAATCATGGCTATTGATGCGATGATCCCGATTGGGCGCGGTCAACGCGAGTTGATCATCGGCGACCGTTCCACAGGCAAGACGACGATTGGTGTTGATACGATCATCAGTCAGGCTCGGTTGAATCGCGCTGCGGAAGCGGCTGGCGATAAGGATTTTCGACCCGTTTACAGTATTTACGTGGCGATCGGCCAACGTCAATCTAACGTGGCCCGTGTCATCAGCGTGTTGGAGCAGGCTGGGGCCATGCCGTATACAATCGTTGTTGCCTCGACCGCAGCAGATTCGGCAACGAACCAGTATCTTGCCCCGTTTGCAGGTGCTTCGATGGGTGAATGGTTCATGGACAACGGTATGGATGCCTTGATCATTTTTGATGATCTGTCCAAGCATGCGGTAGCCTATCGTCAGGTTTCGCTTGTGTTGAAGCGTCCTTCTGGTCGTGAGGCGTATCCTGGAGATGTGTTTTATTTGCACAGCCGTTTGTTGGAGCGCTCGGCACGCGTCAACGAGAAGTCGGGTAACGGTTCGCTGACGGCACTGCCCATTATCGAAACGCAAGCAGGTGACGTGTCTGCTTATATTCCGACAAACGTGATTTCGATTACGGATGGTCAGATTTATTTAGAAACGGATCTCTTTTACCAAGGTATTCGCCCTGCTGTTTCGGTCGGACTTTCTGTTTCACGCGTGGGTTCTTCTGCCCAGATTAAGGCGATGAAACAGGTCGCTGGACGTATTAAGCTCGATCTAGCGCAGTTCCGTGAATTAGCTGCATTTGCACAGTTCGGTTCGGATTTAGATGCGGGCACCCAAGCAAAGCTTGAGCTCGGAAAGCGGATCATCGAGGTTTTTAAGCAGCCTCAATATAATCCGATTCCTGTTGAGATTCAGGCCGTTGTTTTGTGGTCTGTGCAGAACGGATTCATGAACAAGATAGCCGTGGAAAAGATCAAAGATTTCCAGAACAAATTGACGGAGTATTTGATCACTCGTAAAGAGGACTTGATGGCGAGGTTACGGAAAGAGAAGGCGATCACCGATCCGATTGCTGCGGACCTCAAGGCCGTGATGTCTGATTTTACTAGCACTTACAAGTAACGAATTGCACTTATTTCTTCCGTCGGGTGATGGAAGTCTTTGAATTCTATGCCGAGCACACGCGACATACGCCGCCGGATTAAGTCGGTTAAGAACACCGCCCAAATCACCAAGGCGATGCAGATGGTGGCAGCGTCCAAGATGCGCAAAGCCCAGCAGGCTGCATTGGCGGGCCGTCCTTACGTGGTTCTAATGAACTCCGTGCTCGGACAGGTATCGGCGAATGCAGGCGACTTTAGTCATCCGTTGATTGAAAAGCGTGCCGTGAAGAAGCGTGCGATGATCGTGATTTCGAGTGATAAGGGGTTAGCAGGAGCTTTGAACAGCAACCTGCTGCGTGAGGTCGCTAAAACAGAACCTTCCACAACGGTTTATATTGCAGCGGGCCGGAAGGGTGCCCAGTTTTTGGGTCGAACCAAACGTAATTTGGTCGGCGAATTCTCTTACAAGGACGCACCACAATTCAGCGAGGCGCGGGCTATTTCGAGGTTCGCCCAAGATTTATTTCTTAAGGGTGAGGTGGATCAAGTGGATGTTGTTTACACCAACTACATCAACACGCTGACGCAAAAGCCCGAGGTTCGCACGTTGATGCCCATCGGAGAGATTAAGACTTTAGAGGCGGAGATTGAGGGTGACAGCGAGCAATCAAAGCTTGCCTCGACTGCGACAGAATACATTTTCGAACCCGATGCCGGTGCGGTGCTTGGAGCGTTGCTTCCGCATTATCTGAATTATCAAGTGTACCAGATGTTGCTTGAAGCGAAGGCGTCGGAGCATAGCGCGCGGATGGTGGCGATGAAGAACGCGACGGATAACGCGAAGCAGTTGATCAAGGATTTGACGTTGGATTACAACAAAATCCGACAGGCTTCGATCACGAGTGAATTGCTGGAGATTACGAGTGCGGCGATGTCGATGGGTTAAAAGTGGGAGAACCGTTTTGTTAGGATCAGATCAATCAGAATTTAGCAGCGCGGGATGTTCCCGCATCAAGATATAATGAACATAGGAAAAATCGTTCAAGTCATCGGACCTGTTGTCGATGTGGAGTTCACAGACAAGCTCCCCGCGATCTATAATGCGTTGAAGGTGGAGTTCAGCGTGCTCGGGACAGCGGTCAACCTTATCCTGGAGGTCCAACAGCATCTTGGTGATAACTGGGTGCGGACCGTGGCCATGTCTTCGACGGAAGGTTTGAAGCGAGGCTACCCTGTCATCGATCAAGGGGCACCAATCTCGATGCCAGTAGGCGAAGGTGTGATGGGTCGGGTGTTCGACGTCACAGGCAACGCTGTCGATGAACGCGGCCCGGTGAAGGCTGACAAGTATTACCCCATTCATCGCACGCCACCGCCTCTGGTGGATCAAGCAACGACGCCACAGATTCTTAACACGGGAATCAAGGTGATTGACCTGATCTGCCCGTTCCTTAAGGGTGGCAAAGTTGGTGCTTTCGGTGGAGCTGGTGTGGGTAAGACGGTGGTTATTTTGGAGCTGATCAACAATATCGCCAAGCAACACGGTGGTTATTCTGTGTTTGCGGGTGTGGGCGAGCGCACTCGTGAGGGCAATGATTTGTATCATGAAATGTCCGATGCAGGCGTTATCAATCAGGAGGATTTGAGCAAGTCGAAGGTCGCGCTTGTGTTCGGTCAAATGAATGAGCCTCCAGGTGCGCGTCTGCGTGTTGCGCTCTCGGGGTTGGCTATCACGGAGTATTTCCGCGACGAGAAGAATCAAGACGTGTTGTTGTTTGTGGATAACATTTTCCGCTTCAGTCAGGCGGGTTCTGAGGTGTCCGCACTCTTAGGCCGTACGCCGAGCGCGGTCGGTTATCAACCAACGCTTGCTTCTGAGATGGGTAATCTTCAGGAGCGTATCACATCGACCAACAAGGGATCGATTACCTCGGTGCAAGCGGTTTATGTGCCGGCTGACGATTTGACGGATCCAGCACCCGCAACTACTTTCGCCCATTTGGATGCGACAATCGTGCTAGAACGTTCGATCGCAGAATTGGGAATTTTCCCCGCTGTTGATCCATTGTCTTCGAGTTCACGTGCGCTTTCGCCTGAAATCGTGGGGCAAGAACATTATGATGTAGCTCGGGGTGTGCAAAAGGTTTTGCAACGCTACAAAGACTTGCAAGATATTATTGCGATTCTGGGCATGGACGAGCTTTCTCCTGATGATAAACAGACCGTATTCCGCGCACGCAAAATCCAGCGTTTCTTGAGCCAACCTTTCACGGTGGCTGAGGTCTTTACAGGCCGAACTGGCAAACAAGTGGCGGTTGGGGATACGGTTCGCGCGTTCAAGGAGATTCTCGAAGGCAAGCATGATGATGTTCCCGAGGGGAATTTCTACATGAAGGGCAAGATCGAGGAAATCCACGAGGCTTGATTTTGCTGAGACACCTTTAACCTGCCATGTCCAAAACATTGCGACTTGAAATCGTGACTCCGGAGGCGAAGACCTACTCCGAGGATGTCGATATGGTGACGTTGCCGGGAGATCAAGGGGAAATGGGCATCTATCCGATGCATGTTGCCTTGATGACGCAGCTCGTTGCTGGGGAGATTTCGGTGCGAAAAGACGGTCGCGATTATTATTTGGCGATCGGTGAAGGGTTTGCTGAGATTACGGGTGAGCGTGTGTCGATTTTAACGGACATGGCGATCAAGGCGGATGATATTGACGAAGCAAGGGCCGAGGAAGCTCGCAAACGTGCCGAAGCTCGACTGCAACAGAAATTGACCGACGAAGAGGTTGCCAGCGTGAACGCAGCGTTGCTGCATTCGTTGACGCAATTAAACGTCAAACGTCGTCGTCGCGGTTGATTTACCTTTTGAATAATATAGAAAGGACGCACCGTTTGGGGCGTCTTTTTTTTGCTTAGACTCTGGTCTCCGTTTGCTGACTCCGGTATTTTAACCCTATGAATTCGCTTCCTCAGCCACAGGTTATCCTCACTCATGAGAGTGATCTTGACGGATTTGTCGCGGGAATTCTGCTGCAAGGATTGGCGCAGAAACTGTTTGGAACGACCCCTCGTTTGGAGTCGTTTCACAATCATCAATGGAAGCAGCGGTCGATGTCAGAGAAGTCTGCTTGGGTGGCAGATTTTAATTTTGAACCTCGGTTGGATCGTGCGAACTGGGTAGTGTTTGATCATCATGCAACGGAGGGTGTTCCGTCCAAGGCCCGGCTGCTCCATGATTCTGGACTTTCTGCAGGAGCGATTGTCTACGGGATCTGTCGTGAGGAAGGGTTGGCGACACCCGCGTTGGATCGACTGGTTCATTTAAGCAACATCGCAGATTTATTTCTTGATAAGGATCCGGAGTTTTCACTGGCGCTGGATTACGCAAGCCTGATCAAAGTTTACGGGTTTTGGCCGATTCATGAATTGTGTGGAGGGGATTTGGAGAAGGTTGTGGATCATCCGTTGCTTGATGTGATGCTTGTCAAGCGGCGTGTCGAGGATCCGCTGGGCTATGAGTGGAGTCGGCAGCAGATTAAGGAAGTCTCGCCCACGGTGGGGTTTGTTAACACGATCGTGGGAAATACAAATCTGATCGTCCACCAGCTTTTGCAAAACCAAGCGACTCCTTACAAGGTGCTTTTGACGCTTTACAAGAAAAGCGCGAGCACGATGGTTGTGAGTTTTCGGAGTAGAGAGGGTGAGGCACTGCAAGTTGCGGAGAAATTTCATGGTGGTGGCCATCCGAACGCGGCTGGCGCAACGCTTCCCAAATCGGTGCAGAACGCAACGGATGCGTTGGTTTACCTGAGACAAATCTTGAATCCCAAAGTGTCAACTTCTCCGGCATCATTGAATTCGTTGGAGGGTGCGTTTTCCGCTATTAACCTTTGATCGATTGTTTTTCAGATATGAGTGAACTGTTTTTGCGTGCGGATGGGCGTCGGGTTGATGAGTTGCGGTCGGTGCGTTTTCAAAATCACATCGCGCCTCATGCCACAGGTTCGACATTGATTGAGTGGGGTAATACGCGGGTGATCTGCGGGGTTACGATTGAGGAAAGTGTGCCGCGCTGGATGAAGGATCAGGGAGTTGTGGGAGGATGGATAACGGCGGAATACTCGATGCTCCCGTACTCGACCCTGACTCGAAAACCGCGAGACATCTCAAAAGGAAAGATTGATGGGCGGTCGCAAGAGATTCAACGATTGATCGGTCGAGCGATGCGTAGTGCTGTGGATTTAGAGAAGCTTGGATCGCGGACGATTTGCGTGGATTGTGATGTGTTGCAAGCTGACGGTGGAACAAGGACGGCAGCGATCACTGGGAGCATTGTGGCTTTGGAGTTAGCATTTCAGAGGTTGATTCGGGAAGGGTTGCTGTCGATGAGCCCGATGAGTAATGCGGTTGCGGCCGTGAGCGTGGGGGTGGTTGCGGGCCGTCCATTGTTGGATCTGTGTTACACTGAGGACGTGGGAGCAGCCGTGGATATGAATCTTGTGATGACAGGTGCGGGTGAGTTTATCGAGTTGCAGGGTACTGGCGAGGAAGCCACGTTCGATGAGACGCAGTTGGCCGCGATGCTGGCGTTGGGCAAGAGTGGGATCAAGAGTCTATTAGCCCTGCAACGATCCGCGTTGGAGTGAACGATTATGGAGGTTGTCACTCGACTGATCCTCATCCGCCATGGAGAGGTGGAGGAACGATATCACCGAGTTTTTGGTGGGAGTCAGATTGACATGGAGCTTTCGGAACGGGGCCATCGACAGGTGCAAGCTCTGGCGGATTATTTGGCACCGACGCCGCCTGAGATCGTGTATTCCAGCCCGATGCGACGAGTGCAACAGACCTTAGCACCCTTGGCGAAACAGGCGGGTTTGACTCCGGTAATACTGCCTGGTTTGCGTGAGGTAGATTTCGGAACTTGGACTGGACTGAGTTGGGATCAAGTAAAGGAGCGATTCAACCAGAGCCCGTTTGACTGGCTCGATTTGTTGGAAACAGGTGGGATCGCGGAGGCCGAATCGACGCTGAGCTTTCGCGAACGGGTGGGACTTAGTTTGCAGCAGATTTTGAGGGACTCGTCGGGACGAACTGTGGCGGTCGTCTGCCATGGTGGTGTGATCAGGATGTTGCTCTCGATCTTGTTGGATTTGCCATTTCGTCGCATGAACTTGTTTGAAGTTGAGTATGCCAGTCTGACTCAGGTGTTGCACCGAGCGCGCAAAGTGGAGGTTGAGCTTCATAACTTTACTGCGTGGCGGGATCTCGTGCCGACGGTTCGGTGATCTTTTAACTATGGCTAAAATAGATTCCATTACTCAACTTTCGGTCACTACCACCCAAGAGGCTGAGGACGCGGTTGCGGCTTTGCTGGAACGGTTCTTGGGTCAAACACCTGCGGTTTATACGGATGCCGATACCGGTATTTCGGTGGTGACGGGTTATTCCAAAAAACATCCTGCGCTGTTAAAGAAAATTCAAACCTGCGTGGCGGAAGGTCTTCAACATCTGGCGACCTGTGGGCTTTCCGTGGGTGAAAGCGCGGTGGTGATGAAGAAAGTGCCGCGCGAGGACTGGGCGGAATCGTGGAAGAAGTTTTTTAAGCCCATCGAGATCGGGAAGGTTCTGCTGGTGAAACCGAGTTGGAGTCGGCAGAAGGCTAAGTCGAAGCAAGCGGTGATGATTCTTGATCCTGGGTTGAGTTTTGGCACTGGCCAGCATCCCACGACTCATTTTTGCCTGACGCAATTAGCGGCATTGCGTGAGGTAGGCGGTTCGTTTTTGGATATGGGAACAGGGACAGGCATCTTGGCCATCGCTGCCGTCAAATTAGGTTACAAACCCGTGAAGGGTTTTGATTTTGATCCTGTGGCAGTGCGAGTGGCGAAGGAAAACGCTCATCGCAATCGAGTCGGAGAGCGATTGAGTTTCACACGTCAAGACCTGACAAAATTGCCAAACCGAACACGTCGACGTGTCGATTTGATCTGCGCGAATCTCATGGCGGACTTGTTGATCGGGTATTCCTCTAGCATCGTGAATCGCTTACGCCCGGGTGGGCATATCGTGCTTGCTGGTATTTTAATTTCTCAATTCGCCGCTGTGCAACTGGCCTTCGAAAAACAGGGTTGTCGGCTGATCACTTCGCAGGCGGAGAATGAGTGGCAATCGGGTTTGTTCGAATTACGCAGGGGATAATCTGATTTGAACGTTTGGTGTGTCGTGGAGTCAAATAGGTGGTGGTAGCAACTATGACTGCGACTCTGTTGCGGAAATCAAGCGAGCCGACATCATTTTTGTGGTGTTGGAACCTCTTTCTTCCGCTGGAGTTGTCGCGGTTCGAAAGGTTTAGAAACAATGATCAGGACCCTTGACACGATTATTGAAGCCATTCTGAGCACCAAACACCCCTTCCGTGGGGTAGTTGATCGCTCTGGCAAACCGCTGAAAAGCAGGTATGAGCGACGAAAAGTGAAACAGTATCTGCACATTGGTCAATGGGACCCAGAACCGCAAACTTAACCTAAATCCCCAACTTTAATCGCGAGGGTTAGGCTGCTCGGAAGCAACCTTCGCGGTGAAAGTAGGCCTGGCTCACTTTTGATTTGGGGCGAGGCCACGTTCCATGGTTCGTTTGTACGAAAGTATTCCGTCAACAATCGCTCGGGCGAGTTGTTGACGGGACTTGTGATCGAAGACTTTTTTTGCGTCATCCAGATTAGACATGAACCCTGCTTCAATGAGGACGCCGGGCATGGATGCCTTTCGCAAAACTTCAAAGCCCGCTCGTCGAACCCCTCGATCGTTCATCTCGAGACTGCGCACGAGCGATTTGTGAATTTCGTAGGCGAGGAGAATATTTTGGTCGTCGAATTTGTTGGAAGGTTCCGCTTTTTCGCGGGGGCCGCCGCCGTTGGTGGAGGCCGTGCCTAGCGGAGTGGCGCAGTAGGTCTCGACGCCTTTAGCCTCGGTGTTATTCACGGCGCAGTTGTGATGTAGGCTCACCAAAAGATCCGCGCCAGCACGACGGGCCAGTTGAGGACGATCCTCCAGTTCGACAAAGCGGTCATCGTAGCGGGTAAAAACAACCTTGAACCCAGCGGCCAACAAAAGTTCCCGAACCTCCTGTGCAAGCAAGAGATTGTAAGTTTTTTCCGCTCGTGCGCCGAGCATGAAGCCTGGGTCTTTTCCGCCATGGCCAGGATCGATCGCAATGGTCCGGATGGGTCGAGGTGGGTTAGGTTTGCTAGGGAATAGTAATGCTTCGATCACGTTGCGAAGATCGCGTTGGGCGATGATCGGTCGATTATTCTGAATGCGAATGCCGTATGAAAGCCAAAGATTGATGCCGTTGATGGAGGCGTTTCGTGAATCGAGAGATAAGGAGGCGTTACCCCACCGAGCTCTGAGTTTTATCTCAGGATTTTTCCCATCCCAGAGGCATTCCATGCCGTGTTGGCGTGCCCAAGAGTCGAGGTAAAGGTAGGGAATCCCATTGATTATTAGACCAGTCGTTGTGGGTGGCGGTTTGACAACTCTTGCGGCGGTGCAGAGGTTTGCTGTGAGGCAAAAGCCAACCAGCACCAGAAACCAACAGCGATAGTTCAATCGACGCAACAGGAGGACAGGCATAGAGTTCAGAACGGTCAAAGATTAGAGTAGGAAAAGCTGAGGTTCAAAACATTTTGCAATTTGCTTCGGGCATGATGTAGTGGTCGGATGAGAGAATTATGACGAAACCGTTGGCGATGGTGTTTTATGAACGGTTGCTTTTAGGCAGCCAGTTGGTGAATCGGTTAACAGATATTGGGTATCGGGCGCAAAGCTTGTCGGATTTGGCAACGGTTCCCGCGATTGTGAGGAAGGAAAAACCGCTCGTTTTATTGATGGATCTTTTTAGTGCTCAAGGCAGTGTCGCTGAGGTGATTGCAACTCTCAAACAAAGTGGGGAAACAGCTCATATTCCGATCATTGGTTTCACGGCGAAGGAAGGGGAGCGGTTGCATCCCGAAGCGGTGGGTGCGGGTGTGGACATGGTGGCGTTCGATGAGGCATTGTTGCGGCAGTTACCGGAGATGCTTGAGCAGGTATTGCTGTGTGAATGAAAACTACTGAACCCAATCTCAACTTGTTACGAGGTGTGCCGGCGAGTGGCCGTGAAGTGGAATCGTTTGCCCCGAGTCCAGTCAAAGCAGATGATTCGCCTCCACCGACTGGCGTGGTGACTAGCCTTTATGTGCATGTTCCATTTTGCGCTCACAAATGCGAATACTGCGCTTTTTACTCGCATCTGCCCGGGGGCGATGGTGTGGATCGCTACGTGGCGGCTTTGACCGAAGAGATGAGAATGGTGGCCGATGGAACCCGGTTAAAAACGGTGTTTTTCGGTGGGGGAACCCCGTCAATTCTGAATTTGCGCCAATGGGAAAAAGTATTTCATACGATGGACAAGGTGGGGTGGTTGGGTGCGGATGAATGGACGGTGGAATGTAATCCGGCCACGGTTTCTCTTGATAAAGCAAAACTGTTGAGAGAGTTCGGGGTGAACCGGATTTCGATGGGGGTTCAGTCCCTCGATGAAGCGTTGCTCGACCGTCTGGGACGGATACATAGTCGTGAGATGGTTTTCAAGTCGTATGATATTTTACGGAAGGCCGGATTTGAAAACATCAACATTGATCTAATGTTTGCGATTCCCGGACAAACGATGCCTATTTGGGAGGCAACGATGAACGAGGCGATGGCGATGCAAACGGAGCACCTGTCGTGTTACGAGGTGATTTACGAGGAGGATACCCCATTGTTTGCTCAGCTTCAGGCAGGCGAGATTGATGTGGATGAGGAGTTGGCCTGTGAGATGTATGAGCGTTTGGTGGCTCGAGCGCAGGAGGGTGGTTATGAACGTTATGAGGTTGCTAATTTTGCTAAGGGTTCGGGAAGTGGAGAGGTTCCTTCGCGGGCCTGTCGGCATAATGTGAATTATTGGCGAGGAGGTTTTTACTGGGCATTGGGACCTAGCGCGGCCGGTTTTGAACCTCGGGTCGGCGAGGAATGGGGGGTGCGTACCCGTAATTGGTCGAATACGACCATGTATTGTGAACAGATTGAGAAAGGGCAGCGAGCACTTGAACCGGTAGAATCGCTTTCACAAGTGCGGAGGGCAGGAGAGATCGCTGCTTTCGGCCTTCGTATGCCTTTCGGGTGGTCATTTGCTTCCTTCAAGGCCGTAACGGGGCTGGATTTGCAGGATGGATGGGAGGAAGAAATGAAATCTTTGCAGGATCGTGGTTGGGGGATTCTGGAGAGAGACTATTTTCGGTTAACTTCCGAAGGGTTACGTTTTGCGGATAGTGCGGGTGCGGATTTTCTTCGATGAATCTAAGTTCGCTCGAATTAATGGAGTTGGTTCGACGACTGATGGAATGCGCCACCGCGCCCTATCACGAGGCGGGGGTTCGAACTGTGGCTGAGGCGATCGCACGGGAGAATGGGCTTCACCATTATCAGGATCGCTTTGGCAACTTGTTTGTGAGAACAGGGAACCGAGGACGACCACTTGTGCTAGCGGCGCACCTTGACCATCCTGGCTTTGCCGTGCTGGAGCGAATTGATGCCTTGGGTTGGGCGGCGGAGTTTTTGGGCGGGGTGGGGGAGAAGTATTTTGTGCCGGGGGTTCCTCTGAGACTCCATCCCGGCAACGTCGCTGGACGGTTGGGAAAACAGTTGGATCAAAAGCGGAGGATTTATCGCTTGGAGACCGAAATGGAGGTGCAAGAGGCGATGTTTGCTGTCTGGGATTTGCCGAGTTTTGAGTGCCGTGGCCCGTTGATTTATGGCCGAGCATGTGATGATTTAATTGGAGTAGCGGTCGCATTGGCCACGTTGATTGAGTTGCAGCGTCAGGGAGTCAACGAGATGGTTTACGCGGTTTTGACAAGGGCGGAAGAAGTGGGTTTTGGGGGCGCACTAGCTGTTGCAAAGCACAGGCTCTTACCGAAGGACTCGTTGGTGGTTTCTCTTGAAACAAGTCGGGAACTTGCGCCAGTGTTGATGGGGGAGGGGGTGATTGTGCGGACCGGGGACAAAGCTTCTGTTTTTGATAGTCGCGGGACGCGGTATCTGACAGAAATCTCGCATTTTTTGGCGGCTGAGAACCCCGATTTTAAATTTCAACGGGCTTTGATGCCGGGAGGAACTTGCGAAGCGACGGCTTATCAAGAATTTGGTTACGCATCGGTGGCGGTTTGCGTTGCGTTGGGTAATTATCACAACTGTGGTGCGGAGCAGATTGCTGAGGAGTTTGTTCACCGTGGGGATGTTGAGTCCATGGTGAGGTTGTTGGTGAAAGCCGCGGTGGAATTCCCTAGTTTTTTAGAATGGGCCAACACTCTACGAGATCAGTTTATCGAGTGCAGTTTGCAAACCGAACCGCGACTTCTCATCTAACAGAAGCGTGAAAACTAATGGACTCCAACGGTGTCAACGAGGGGTAGTGAGCAGATTCCTCATGTTTCTCCTGGCGGTCTGTATTGGTTTGGATCAGGCACAAGCAGAACGTGGCGTGCAAATTCGTTCGTTCCCGTTAGGCGAAGGGTATTATACCACGTTGACGGTTAGTCCTCGGGGCAATGTTTTGGCAAATCATAGCGAGGCACCGATCGTGACAATTCTCGACGGTTATGAGCAACGAAATATTCCTGCGGATGGGTTGGTCAACAACAAGGTGTATGAGAGTCGTTCGGGGCAATTGTGGTCGATCGATGCAGGAGGGCTTCTTTTTTATGACCGTGGCAAATGGAGCCGACATTCCGTGCCGGGGATCGCGTCGGAATTAAGAAATAATGCGACGTGGCAATTTCGAGCGATTTCTTTAGTTCCGGCGGAGCTGAATCATGTGTTAGTGCTGCTGCCGAATTCGTTGATCGAATATGATGCATCAACCCGTCAACTGACCGTCTTGAAAGAGGCATCGGAGTTGCCTGTGCAACGGTTTCTGGAAATGCAGGAATCATCGGATGGCGGTCTTTGGATCACCACTTCTGATGGCTTTATCAAAGTAGCACCGCCGTTGCGAAAAATCACTTCTGAGACGATCTGGCAGATGTACCGACTCCCTGCGGAGAGTGGAGTCCAGAACCTGCAACGTCCGTTTGAAGATGCGGACATGACGGTTATCACGGTGGGAACGTTGGATGAAAGTCCCGTTCGCAAAGCGGTGGTGCGACTCATCAAAGGTCAAATCGAAATCGAACCTTTGACGGAAGATCGAGTGCGGCAGGTGTGGAAAGTGTGGGATAAGTCTGAATGGGCGATGTGTTTTAGTTCGCTGCTACGAAGGGATAATGGGCACCAGAGCCCCTTTACTCGTCAACCTCAGGCAGGACCCAATTACGATGTCGCGTTGCAGACAAATGGAGTCTTTTGGATTGCGACACCCGAGGGAGTTTCTCGTTACGCTCCCGCTCTCTGGCGCCCGCCGGTCGCGTTGTCGAGCTTCGAAGGATCGGTGCATGCTGTGCATTTTGATTTCAAGGAGGGCGTGGCCTACGTCGCTGGCCCTGATGGGTTGCTGCGTTATCGTGAAGGGGTAAGTTCGTTGGTGCCTTGGCCTAATGATTTCGAGCCGGCTTTTCAGTTTTATGATTCGATTTACACGTTAGCTGACGGTCGGTTAGCACTTTCATCCAACGGGCGATCGCTCATTTATTCTCCGACCACGGGACAATTCGATTCGATCGTTCATCCCGCTCAACGATTTGTTAGAATCATCGGGCAGTTTTCCGATGGGGTGCTTTGTGTGAGAACCACGAAACGCGATAACCCGAACGTGTTTCATATCGAGACATTCGATGGCACGGGGTTTCATCATTTTCTTGAACCAGAACCTGATTGGGGGTGGGCGAATGAGTTGTGGTTCATGACTCAGACTTCAGGCGGCGATGTTTGGCTCGGCGGCCCGGGTGGGTTGGCTGTGAAGCGTCAAGGGGAACGCACGGTGACGGCACCCGATGCCAACTCGGGACTGATAGGTGAACGGTTGACGTGTTTGGCGGAGGTGGGTGCGGATCGCCTCTGGGTGGGCACCATGGATGGAATCTACGAGCTTCGAGGGAGGCAATGGGAGTTAATCTTAGGTAATCTCGAGCGAGTCCATACGATTCAAAAAGGTCGCGATGGTTCGGTTTGGGTAGCAACCGGAGGAGGCATATTGCATTTCGTTGGAGGGCTTTGGTTGACCTACGATACGGACGAGGGCTTGCCTTCGAGGGTTGTCTACGAAGTGGCTTTGGATCCACAAGGGCAGGTGTGGGCTGGCACGTCGAGAGGTGTGGCGGTGTATCATGCCGAGGCCGATTTGGATTCGCCTCGCACAGCGCTGCCTCAGATCGAGGAAGTGGGAGATTACGGGAAAGGAGTGACGGTGAGGTTTTCAGGGAAGGATAAGTGGGATTATACGGCGCAGAACCGCCTGTTTTTTTCGTATCGCCTCGATGAAGGTATGTGGTCCTCGTTCACCAATGTTGCGGTCCAACGATTTCGAGAAGCTGGAGCCGGTGATCATACGGTCGAAGTGCGAGCGATGGATCGGAACGGTAACAAGGATGCCAACACAACCTCACTCGCTTTTAGCGTGACTGTGCCTTGGTCCCGTGATCCTCGATTGGTGGGTGTCACTGTTTTAGGTTTGGTGATTATCGGCTTTTTTGCAGGGCTAGCGATTAATCGTCACTTGCGATTGATGCGCAGTTACGCAGAGGTGGAAAAAATTGTCGAACAACGCACTCGTGAGCTAGATCGGGCAAACCAAGAATTACTCCATAGTCAGAAGATGCGGGCTCTCGGAACTTTGGCTGCGGGTATCGCCCACGACTTCAACAACATCCTTTCGATCGTTAAAGGCTCAGCTCAGATCATCGGTTCACATCTAGAAGATCGGGAGAAAATTCGCACTCGAGTGGATCGAATCGAGAAGGTGGTGGAACAAGGAGCCGGGATCGTCCGTGCCATGTTAGGGTTGGGGCGCATTGAAGAACAAACTTTGGTTGTTTGCAATTTACAGGATCTGTTGGTCGAAACTGTGCGACTTTTGGGAGATCACCGATTGCCGCCGGAGGTTCACATTCGGGTGGAACTTCAGGATCCACCGCCCATCGCCGCTTGTGCCCGTGAGGTGCTTCAACAAATGTTGCTCAATCTGATTCTGAATGGTGTCGATTCGTTGCCGGGTCATGGTGAAGTGGTGCTTCAAGTCGGTTTACAAGAATTACTCCCCGAGAGCATCGTCTTGAAACCCAATTTGGGGGCTCGCTATGCCGTCATCGAGGTGCGTGATAATGGAGGAGGAATTTCTCCAGAAGTGTTGCCGAGAATTTTTGAACCGTTTTTTACGACAAAAGATTTTTCGACTCGCAGAGGTACCGGACTCGGCCTTTCGATGGTGTATGAACTCGCCAAATCCCTAGGGTTCGGACTCGCCGTTCGTTCGATGATTGGAAGGGGATCAACCTTTGTAATTTTGGTGCCTTGTGAAAATGTTTCCAGATGATGGGTTTTTGGGTTATCTTCGGAGTCGTTCAATTTGTTTATGAAGAAGACGCAGATTTTAATTATCGAGGACGATGATCTGCATTACGAGTTGTACGAGGAGGCTTTAGCGGCTTATGATTTAGTACGTGCGACGACTGGGAGCGAAGCGTTGCTAAAAATTGCCAAGGCCATCCCGAGCTTGATCCTTCTCGATCATATCCTCGACCAAGGTGATTTAGGTCTCGATTATCTCCCAGAACTCAAGGAACTGGCTCCCCATGTTCCGATTATTTTGGTGTCGGGAGCGTTGGAAGTGCAACAACAGATTGGTGCGTTGCAAGGCCCACGCAGGGCGCACTATTGTTTGAGCAAACCGGTGGATCTCCATGGTCTGGTTCGTACGGTGGAGGTCGCGTTGCACGAGTGTGGAGATCGTGAAGTGTTGCGTGGTTTCGAGGCGTTGGAACGCTCTAAACGAATCGATGCAGAGTTCCTTTTCAGTCGCTCTACCGACCGACTCAGTCGACAATCTGAACTACGCAAACAGGTAGTCAACGCCAAGGACCGTCCCAATGTTTCGGCATTAGCACGAGAATTTGGGGTCGCTCGAAAGACGATCATCCGTGATTTGCAGGAACTGATTCGCCGGGGGGAAATCAAGCCAGAGATTTTTCCACGGTGGGAACAAGAAGATTCCCAATAATCGAAAACTGATTCCGCTCGCGTGCTCAACAACTGGTTGGCACCTCCTGCAGCACTTCAACACAATGCGGAATAGCTCCGGTCACAAAACTGAGACATTCCACCGCTCCGCTTGGTTTTCCTGGCAGACAGATCACCAGTGTTTGACCCACCACGACTGCGAGGTTGCGCGATAGAATTGCGTTCTTCGTGATTCTCATTGATTCCATGCGCATGATCTCACCGAACCCGGGAAGCTCGCGGTTTGAGATTTCTCGCACTGCTTCGGGGGTTACATCGCGCAGGGCGACGCCCGTTCCACCAGTGGTCAAAACCAGGACACAGCCTCGGTTGATTTGCTCACGAATCGCACGTTGGATTTCCCGCTTTTCATCGGGCACCAACGCTTCAGCCAATACCTTCCAACCGTTGTTTACAGCCGCGTTTTTTAATGCTGGTCCGCCGAGATCGTCGTAAAGCCCTTGGGAAGCACGATCAGAAATTGTTATAATGCCGACGTTCATTTCAGTATTTTGTCTTGGAAACTAAATGGACTTCAGAAATACGCATGGTTTTGTCCACGGATTTGCACATGTCGTAAATAGTAAGAGCAGCGATCGATACGGCGGCTAATGCCTCCATTTCGATTCCAGTTTGCGCTTGGACTACCGTCTTAGCACGCAGGACAATGCGATCCCGCGTTGAAGGAAAATCAAACTCAACCTCGCAATGGGTTATGAGAAGAGGATGACAGAGTGGAATAAGGTCGCTCGTTTTTTTTGCGGCCATAATTCCAGCGAGGCGGGCTGTGGCTAGCACGTTTCCTTTGGCGATCGCGTCACCTTGGATTAAATCAAGAGTGGCGCTCTGTAAAAAAATGACTCCCGAGGCGATGGCTTCACGGAGTTGAATGGGTTTTGCCGAAACATCCACCATCGCCACTTCACTGTGAGCATCCAGATGAGTTAACCGTTTTTCTTGCATGAGAGTTTGGTGTTTTGGATCGAATCTAACCAGCCTGCGACAGCCTCCCGCATCAACACGCTTCCTAACATTCTAGGTTTTACAAATTTTGGCGTGAACCATGGGAACGTCCCTAGCAGATCGTGAGTGACTAAGATTTGTCCGTCGCACTCGACGCCTGAACCAATGCCAATGGTGGGGATGCTTCGACTCGTGGTAATTTCAGAAGCGACCGCAGGGGTGACGAGTTCGAGGATCAGCGCAAATGCACCCGCGCTTTCGACGGCTTCCGCATCGGCGAGTAAATCCGTTCGCTCGCTCTCGTTCCGGCCTTTAATTTTATACCCACCTTCCTCAAGGATGCTTTGCGGCAGCATCCCTAAGTGGCCGCAGAATGGAATGCCTGAGTCTACGATGGCTTTGATTTGAGGAGCGATTCTGCGCCCGCCTTCGGCTTTTACCGCCTCAGCTCCTGCGTTGATTAATCGCTTGGCGTTGATCACGGCTTGTGCGGGCGTTTCGTAGCTGTGGTAGGGAAGATCCGCTGTGAGAAGTGCATTCGGATGAGCTCGGGCCGCAGCACTGACATGATGTTCCATGTGATCCATCGTCACGTGAGTCGTATCCGGAAAACCGAGCATCACCATTCCTAACGAGTCGCCGACAAGCAACAGCGGCACCCCAGCTTCATCGAGCAAGCGAGTCATGGGATAATCGTACACGGTCAACGCGGCGATGCATTGCAGGCCCTTCATCTTGCGTATCGTTTCCGGTGTGATCTTTTTGGAACTCATCGTTCAAAAACTAATGATGAATCTGCGGACTTTCCTTGTTGCCGCGTTCGCCAGCTTTGCCATAGGGCTAGCAACAGTGCTGCGGCCCAGAGTGAGGTGCAACTCCATCCGAACACATCGCCGTATTCATGGTAAAATGTCATGACGCGTTTTTCCCCATTGAGAATCGGAACCTGCGCAGTTTTGAAACCGGCCCCATAAATATTCACCGACTGACCCCAGTAAACTTCGTGCATCCGTCCCAAAGGGTCAATCCAACACGTTAAGCCGTTGTTGGCACAGGAAACAACAGGCACGCGGTTCTCCACAGCGCGAAACACTCCATGGGCTGCGTGTTGCCACTGGGCGTTGCTTTCACCGAACCATCCATCATTCGTTAGATTCAATAAGAAATCCGTGTCTGCTTGGACGTATTCTCCCACGGAATGCGGAAACGCATCCTCAAAACAGATCAGCGGTGAGAGCGTAATGCGATGTTTGCCATCACGCGACGGGACGTAAAACGAAACGGGTTTGTCCCCTGCGCTTAATCCGTTTTCACCGATGGGGGTTAGATGCTGCAAGAAGGGGAACCAATGCAAAAGGGGCACGTATTCTCCAAAAATAACCAAGCGTCGTTTTCGATAAATTCCTTCGATGATCCCGCTAGGGCTGATGGCAAAACTACTGTTGTAATAGCATGCATCTTTGGAAGTATTACTCGGCCCGACGTCGGCATCATCGCTCCCCACCACCGCCCACGTTTTGTGCCGTCCCAGAAGATCTCGTAAGGCGTTGGCTGTGTCGGGATCGTGTCGTAAAAGCGTCGGCACAGCGGCCTCAGGCCAGATCAACAAGTCGGGCTTGGTTGCGAGAGCCAGCTCTGAGAGTTCAATTAGTTTTTGAAACCGAGATTTGTTTTCTGTGGTATCCCAGATCAACGTTTGAGGAATGCTGGGTTGCACAAGCCCAAGCTTTGCAGTCGCCGTTGGGGTGCGATAACTGCCCATCTGTTGAAACCCATAGAGCATCGCCAGTAAGATGCCGCCCATCGGGAGTACGAGATCGAGTATCCATGTGCGTTGAGGCCCAGGCTGACTCACTAAAACCATCGTTGCTGAGATTGCACTTACCGAAAACCACACAACTAAAAACGAAACGCCATAAATCCCGGTAATATTTGAGATTTGGATGATCGGAACCAGCTCGGACTGAGTGATCCCCACTCCTAACCACGGAAAACCGGAGAGTAATCGCGCCGTGATCATCTCGTTCCCAACCCAAAAAATCGCCGCAACCAAAGCCCAACCAGCGCGTTGGGTCAATGTCGTGCGGGCGAACCAAGTTGCAGTGTCACGGTTGAGGCTTGGCGCGGATTGATGAGGTGTTTTGTTTGGAAAGAATCGCCAGGCCATCCAAACCCAGAGTCCTGTGTAGAGACCTAAATACGCACTGAGTGCCAGCCAACCCGCTACGGCTCCGGCGGGGAATGGAATGTGGAGCAACCACCGCAGGGTGAATAATGATTGGATGACTCCCGCAACGTAACCAAGTCGGAAGGCTTCTCCCCCGGGCCTTCCAGCCGCGCTGAATAATATAATCCCAGGTCCGATCCAGGCGAAGCCGGCCCAATTTGATTTCGGAAACGCCAAGCCCAGCAGAATCCCTCCGATCGCGGCTAAACACCACCGGTTCAAGATTGTGTTGGCAAACGAAAACAGTCTCATGCCGGGGAAAAGGGTTCCAATTCAAGCCACCGTTTCTTGGAGAAAGGAACCATCGGTAATCCTCCAGTCTGTGGGACGCTCGACCAAATGAAGGAGGTTCCCCTCGAGATCCTGGAAAAAAATGACTCGGCCTTTCCCTCCCGCAGGCTTGATCGGTTGATCAAAGACTACTCCACGCGCTTCCAATATTTTTTTTGTCGCATCGATAGATTCCACTCCCAGCGCGAGATGCCGCCAACCGGCCAGTTTATTGTGACAGGTTTCAGGCAAGGCAATGGTAGAAGGGTAGATCTCCAAGATTTCGCCACCGGGCAATCTGACGAGAAACGCGGGAGGGATTTCAGCGTCGGTCCAGATTTCCGTTGCTCCCATGACTTTGACATACCAATTTCGCAGATCCACCGGTTTCGTTGCGGCTAAGCCGATGTGTTCGATTCTAAAATTCAATAGGTTCATCCTAGATCCAATGATGCGTTGGCGTCCATCCTCAGTGAAAATCTCTGATTGATTACATTGAAGCATGAAAGCGAGGGGGCTTTCCGTCAACCATCCCGTGGAAGGCCGTAACTGGCTGGCCCCAACGGGGCGCACGGAATCCTCTCATGAAGGAAACGCAACCACCCATTGGTGCCTCCGTCCGGCCCGTGCGGTGGGACTACTCCTTGATCACTCGGTAGAAACGACGGGGCCAGTTGCAGCCCAAGCCTTTCCTACGTGCCATTTAAGTCGTTGCCAATTATATTTGTGCAGGGGGCATTGCGCTGCAAGCGTACCAGTATAAAACACAGGCACAGTCCGCCCTTGTATTTGAAGTTTCTACCATCCTTTGTCGGGGTTTAGTTACGATGGCCACTTTTGATATTTCACAAGCACGTCCGAAGCGAATGCATTCCTTACTATAATTACTCGAGGCTGGGCTTTAAGGATAGCGGGTAAGGTAAGTTCCAACTGGGCAATACCACACTCTGAAGACTCTGCAGGTTCTCCAGTTGGAAAAAGCTGTACCTTAAGTTCTTCTTGGTTGGGTGTACGATTCAAGAATAAATCGACATGCTCCCAATCGTTCAGACCTAACCTAAGTTCCTCTGCCAATTTCCTAAATCGGTTGAAATAAGGGTGTGGTTCTTTTATCAGAATCTCACATGCCAACAAAAATGAAATATTAAGTTCTTGGGTTCTGTCTTCAGCATTCTCACCAGATCGAGTCCCTGGTGCGGGGTCCCTGCTAGTACAGTAATAATTTGATTCAATTCGCTATTTTGCTGTGGGCGATGGCTGAGCTTGACGAATGATTTAGGAGGACCGTAACGTGAAGGGATAAACCAATGCAAAGTCACGCCTTATTTATCCAAAGGTGCCAACCCTTATTCGCTTG